>Ga0256913_10001870_pt1 | contig 10760 bp, 10 predicted proteins | sample Axial_MatmetaG_FD_185970 | JGI IMG/M metagenome (GOLD analysis project Ga0256913, IMG submission 185970) | Deep-sea worm associated microbial mat communities from Axial Seamount, Juan de Fuca Ridge, Pacific Ocean - Axial_Mat | ecosystem: Environmental > Aquatic > Marine > Oceanic > Microbial...
GATGGAAGGGTCTCTCCTGCTGGATATTTTTATCTCCTCTATATCGAGTTTCTCCAGCTGTTTCTGTCTGCTGGTAGCCTGTCTGGCTTTGGAGGCGTTGGCGCTGAAGCGGGCGATGAACTTTTCGAGCTCCTCTTTCTCCTTGAGCTTTCTGCTTCTCTCCATCTCCTGCTGTTTGGCCATCAGATTGGCCGCTATGTACCAGTCGTCGTAGTTGCCCGTGAACTCTCTGATGGTCTTGAAATCGAGGTCGAGTATATTCGTCACGACGGCGTTGAGGAAGTGGCGGTCGTGGGAGATGACCACCAGCACCCCTTCGTGCCGTCTCAGCTCGTTTTCGAGCCAGGCTATCGTCTCCATGTCGAGGTTGTTGGTGGGCTCGTCGAGGAGTAGAATATCGGGTTTGAGGAAGAGCACCTGCGCCAGAAGTATCTTGAATTTGTCCCCTCCGGTGATGGAGCTCATGAGATTGTCGTGCGTCTCCACCGGAAAGCCCAGAGCGGTCAGAAGCTTCTCTATATGCACATCGCTCTCGTAGGTGGGGTCCTCTTCGGCGCAGACAATCTCCAACTCGGCGAGTCTGTTGTTTACGGCGTCGTCATCGAAATTGCCCTCCATATAGAGCCTCTCTTTTTCCTTTTGGGCTTCGTAGAGTCTCCTGTTGCCGTAGAGTACGGCATCTTTGAGGGTGAAATCCTCGAATGCGTACTGGTTCTGCCCCAGCATCCCGAGCTTTGCGCCGGGCTGTATCTGCACCTCTCCTTCGCTCGGCTCGAGCTCACCGGCAAGTATCTTCATAAATGTCGATTTTCCGGCACCGTTGGCGCCTATGAGTCCGTATCTCTTGCCGGCATCGAGAGTGATGTTTATCTTGTCGAAGAGTACGCGCTTGCCGTAGCGCTGTGTAAGGTTGACGGTACTTATCATAATCTATCCCTTTATATAATATAGTTCATTCATGCGTTTCGTGGCCGTAATATAGTGCTTTTCGCCGGAAATTTCAAGAGTGGCGCAGAGACTCTATCGCACCCTGGCCTCTGTGCAGCTTCTCTTCATCGGCGAAGCCTTTTGCAGTAGCTTTTCGAGCCTGGAGCCTCTGCCTCGGATATTGATTCTCAACTCCTGCAAAAAGCCTTTTTTGCAGAGCATGGAGAGCCTGTTGCCCATACCCTTGCCGAAACTCCTCTCGAATACCTTTCTGATATTGCGCAGAGTCACCTTTCCTCCGATATTGGAGCGCAGATATTCGCCCACCATCGACCTGTCGAGCTCTTCTACGAGAGATAAGGCATCCGAAAAGTATCTCTCCGGATTACGGTCGTAGCAGCTGCCGTGTTTGACCCACTCGTGTCTGTGCAGATTGGAGAGATAGCCGGGCATATATACGAGTATCTTCCTCTTCAAATCGGGGGAGAGACTCCTGGGAGGCAGAGAACCCCAGAGATGTTTTCTGTCTCTCTCGACGATATCGCCGCTCATCCCGCAATATTGCCTCTTTTTGGGCTGAGGCCACAATCCATGCAGTACGAGTCGGTCTTTGGCGCGGTTGTAGAGAGGTCGGCACTCCTTTCTGCCGGAGTGGGTGGAGCAGAAGGCGTTGTGCCAGCTGACGGCGAGCAGACTCTCCAAAGAGGCTTCGGAGTTCTTCGGCTTCGCCCTCTCCCCCTCTTCGCGCTTCGAGGGTTTCAGACAGCTTCTCTCCACCCATCTCCTGCCTCCGTCGCCCACGGATATCATATATTTCTCTCCGTAGCTTCTGAGGATATCGTAGTGTCTGCCCTTTTCGAGCCTCATCTGCGCGCTGTTTCTCGTAGCGGCGAGGTCGTTGAAGGCTTCGCACTCCATCACCGCCACGGCATCCATACTCCGTAAATACGAAAATATGGCCGCGATGACCATGAGCAGACGAAGCGCTCTTCTCACGACCTACCGCCAGAAAAGGTTTCGAAAGCTCCGTAGAGTCTGCCCAGGGAGAGGGGCTTGGGTATATATCCGTCCATCCCGCAGGAGAACATCTTCTCCACCTCCTCCTCGGCGGTCGAAGAGCTCAGCGCCACTATCGGAATCGTCGCCGTGGCTCTATTCTCCCTGATTTTCAAAGTCGCTTCGTTGCCATCCATCCGGGGCATCTCTATATCCATCAAAACCATATCGAAAGAGTCTCCCGCACTATCGATACATTTTCGTACAGCCTCGGCGCCATCTTCGGCGAACTCCAGCACGATACCACTCCCTTCGAGGATACCGGCGACGATTTTTCTGTTTATGGCATTGTCTTCGGCCAGAAGTACCCTCATACCGGCAAATCTGCCGAAATGCTCCTTCTCTATACCCTCTTTCTCGTCTATGATTCTCTTTTCGACGGCTCTATCCCCGGTATGTACCGGAGCGGCATCACCTCCGACGACCTCCGCGCCCTCTTTCGAGCGCTTCGCTATCAGAAACGCCGCTACCGCTATCACCGCTACACCCGCGCCTATATATACGATATCCATTTCTCTCTCCTTTCTCCTTCTATACTTCGCTATAATGAAGTATATTATATTGAGTCGAGCATTAAGGATCGTTTTATGCCCAAAAAGAGAGCGATATTACGGTGGGCTGGAGAGATTCTATTCACCATCGTCGCCATCTTCGTCATCACCACGGCTATCGGATACTTTCGCTCTCCATCGGACGCGCCTAAAAGGCTATCCGATATCGTGGGGGAGTTACCTTTGTCGCACTTCGAGGGAGAAGGTGCCATAGCCATACACTTTTGGGGAACATGGTGCCCAGTATGCAGAGAAGAGATAGACAATATCGACTCTCTCTCGAAGAGATACAGGATAGTGACTATAGCGGTAAATAGCGGAGATGCCGAAGAGATAGACGAATGGATGAGAAGCCGTAATCTGGATTTTCCCGTCGTAGCGGATGAAAACGGGGAGTTGGCAAAGAGATTCGGGGTGAGTGTATTCCCCTCCACACTATTCTACTCATCCGACGGAAAGCTCCTCTTTTCCGAATCGGGATATATCACCACTCCCGGAATGTCCGTGAGAATGTGGCTGGCGAAATAAGCCTACCGACTGTATAATGGCACTCACGAGCCGGAGATCGTCATATTCCCGATTTCCCGATACGATACATAAAGAAACGGAGATTCTCCATATGGAAAAGATATCGGCCATCACACCCGAAATTCTCGAAAATCTGCCTTCTCCATGCTGGCTGCTCGAAGAGAGTCTGCTCGAAAAAAACCTCTCCATACTCTCGGAAGTCAAGAGAAAAAGTGGGGTGAAGATACTTCTCGCTCTCAAGGGATTCGCATTTTTTCATGAAGCCGACCTCGTAAACCGATATCTCGATGGATGCTGTGCCAGCGGACTGAACGAAGCGAGACTCGCGAGAGAGGAGTATGGTGGAGAGGTACACACCTACTCTCCGGCTTTCGACCCCTCCGAGCTCGAAGAGATCGTCGAAATCAGCGACCATATAGTGTTCAACTCCCCTTCACAGATAGAGAGATTCGCTCATAGAGCCAGAAAGATATCTCCCGACATCTCCATAGGTCTGAGAGTGAACCCCCAGTACTCCGAAGCTCCGGCGGAGATATACAACCCTTGCGCCCCCTACTCCAGACTCGGCACGACTGCGGAGAAGATGGATAGGGGTATAGCCGAAACGATCGATGGTTTGCATTTCCACGCTCTGTGCGAACAGGGCCCCGAAGCCCTGTCGGGAGTACTGAAAGCTTTCGAAGATCGATTCGGAGAGTGGCTTCCCTCCATGAAATGGGTCAATTTCGGTGGAGGACACCATATCACCAGAGATGGATACGATATAGAGTCTCTCGTGGATATCCTGAAAGATTTCGGCCGAAGATACCCCGGAATAGAGATATATCTCGAACCGGGAGAGGCTGTCGGGTGGGAGACAGGCCCTCTCGTGGCGACCGTACTCGATATCGTGCACAACGGGATGGATATAGCCATACTCGACATCTCCGCCGAAGCCCATATGCCCGACACTATCATCATGCCGTACAGGGCAGAGGTCAGAGGCGCTTCCGAAGCCGGTGTGAAACGGTATACATACAGACTGGCGGGAAATACATGTCTGGCGGGAGATATCATGGGAGATTACAGTTTCGACCATGAACTAGAGATTGGAGAGAGGGTGATTTTCGAAGACCAGATGCACTATACGATGGTCAAAGCCTCCATGTTCAACGGTATCGGCCTCCCGGCGATGGCGATACTCCGTACAGACAAAAAGGTGGATATAGTCAGAGAGTTCGGTTACGAAGATTTCAGAAACAGACTCGGGTGACCCGACCCCGCACCCGGTACAATCCGTAGCCTACCACGCTCACCTCTCCAAGAGCGATATCGAACCGGCGAATCTCCCACTGCATCCATCATCCGCACGATACGAAAAAAAGCCATCCCCGCCACACGCCGTACAGACTCCATCCAGAAATATATTCTCATCCAAAACCCCGGATTCCATCATCTGTATTCGGTTGACTTCCGAGAGGTCCAGCATATATCCGCCTCTATCGCTCCTGCTCAGAGCGGAGCCGTAATCAGCGAAACGGGATGCCACATCCTCACCCACCTCATAACAGCATCCTCGAATGGAGGGCCCTATGGATGCGACGATATCCGATGCGACCGAACCATAGATATCACATATCTTTTCGATACACTTTCGGACGATACCACTATCGCTTCCCCTCCATCCTGCATGTATGGCGGATACGACACCGGCGACGGGGTCGTACAGAAGTACAGGCACGCAATCGGCCGTCAATACGGTCAGAACCACTCCGGGAAGATTCGTCACGATAGCATCCGCTTCGACCGTATCGTCGAGACTTCTCCACCCCATCTCCATCTTTTCGGATACGATATATATATCCGATCCATGTACCTGCCGGACGGAGACGAACCGACTACCTCGGGGAAAACAGTTCTCCAACTCCCTGCGGTTGGAGAGTATGCACTCACTATCCTCTCCGGTATGGAGTGCCATGGAAAAGTCACAACCTCTACCGATATCTCTCATCGTATATAGACACTTCACACCCTCCGCCCTGTCACAGATTCCGCAAGGCAGATATCGTATTCCCGTACCGTTCACCACTCTCACCTCCCATTTCCGCGATCGGGTATAATATCGTATTTTCATCACGGCGAAAAGGAGGTACGGTATGGATTGGAAAGAGGTATCGGAGTATTTCCGAGAACTTCCGAAAAAGTTCGATTACCTTCTGATCATACAGGTACTCCCTCTTCTGGTCATCTCCTCCATCCTGGTAAAGGAGATCAACCCCGACCTATTTCAAAAACAGCTCATATATTATACGGTAGGAGCCATCGGTCTGACGGTAGCCGCCTTCATCCCATGGGAAAAGATACTGTGGTGGTTCGCGCCATTGAGCTATCTGATCAATATCACTCTTCTGCTCGCCGTCGATCTCGTAGGAAAGACGATACTGGGAGCCCGTAGATGGATAGAGATACCGGGTATCCATATGACGGTACAGCCTTCGGAGTTCATAAAAATCAGCGTCGTATTGATGCTCGCTTTCCTCATCAACCACAATCCACCGCCGGAAAAGGGTTACGGTTTCAAAGATTTCGCCAAACTCTCGACCGTCATCATCATCCCTTTTCTTCTCATAGCCAAAGAGCCCGACCTCGGAACCGCTCTCGTACTCCTGCTGACGGGATACGGTATCCTCTTTCTCATAGGTGTCCGATGGAGAGTATGGCTGACGGTTTTCGTCCTCCTATCGATATCCGCTCCTCTTCTCTACAACAATCTGCACGACTATCAGAAAAAGAGAATACACGATTTTCTCGGAAAACCGAGCTATCATGTACAGCAGGCTCTCATTGCCATGGGTTCAGGAGGGATGTCCGGCAAAGACAAGGACGAGGCGACTCAGACACAGCTGAAGTTTCTCCCCATATCTTCGAGCGATTTTATCTTCGCATATCTCGGAGAGAGATTCGGCTTCAAGGGGATGTCCTTCGTGGTCTTCGTATATATCCTCCTCATAGTCCATCTTCTGGCGATATCCAGGATATTCGCGAAAGATTATCTCATCAAAACCGTGGCGGTGGGGCTGATGTTTTTGATCTTCATCTATATGAATGTCAATATGTATATGATCATAGGTATGGCTCCGGTTGTGGGTGTTCCACTCCCAATGTTCAGCCATGGAGGTACATCTTTTATAATTTTTGCGATTTTTTTCGGAATTTTGCTAAATCTTATGGCTTTTAAAAGGTTTTTCCGCTATAATACCGACACCAAAATAACGATGATAGAGAAAAAAGCTCACAAAAAGCTTGAAGATACGAGATATCGTCGTAAAAATGGTAACACTCACAGGATGGGTCTTTAGCTCAGTTGGTTAGAGCTCCCGGCTCATAACCGGGCGGTCCCGAGTTCGAGTCTCGGAGGACCCACCATCCTTTTCATCATCTTTTCACATTTTCAGACACTCTTTTATACCATCCCAAAGCTTTTTCGATGCCACCGTGGCTCTATCCTGTAGAAATATATCGGTCAAATCCTCAGTATATGCCGACCTCTGCGTATTTATCTCTATCGTCAATGCATCTTTCGCCTCGAAAGGTATCATGGAAGCCGGCATCACCTCCCCCGTAGTCCCGATTATTATCATCACATCGGCATCGTGGCACAATTCCAGACTCTCTCTATACGCGTCCGGCGGAATAGCTTCACCGAAAAATATGAAATCTGGTTTGAGCAGACCTCCACAATCCGGACATGACGGTGGAAGCTTCTCTATCATCGATTCGGTAAATCGCCACTTTTTACGACATACGGTACACTCCAGCCTCTGGGCCGTCCCGTGAAACTCCACCACCTTGCGACTGCCCGCCTCCTGATGAAGATTGTCGATATTCTGTGTGATAACACCTCTCGATATGCCTATCTTCTCCAATTCGGCCAGAAAGCGGTGAGCCGTATTCGGTCTGGCGGATTCACCCATATAGTCGTAAAATATCTCCACTATCACTCTCCACGACTCGAGAGGATTTTCGAAAAAGTAGTTGATATCCAGCACTTTGGGGTCGTATCTGCTCCAGAGTCCATCCTCCCCTCTGAATGTAGGTATGCCACTCTCCACGGATATACCCGCTCCCGTAAAAGCCACCGCCCTTTTAGCCTCCGCTATCGCGCGTACAGCACTATCGTAATCTCCCATAGCCTATCACCTCCATCACAAATGCTCCGATACGGGCCAGATATACCGACCCATGAGATTATGACATATCTTGACACCAAGAGAGGATTCTACTCTATCGAAGAGTTCGACCGCGCACGATATGGTGATACTTCTATCCTCTTCATGACTTTACGGCATCGTGAGCCTATGGCTTTTATACAATGACACTTTTTGACATTGTGTTTCGCTATGATGTCGTAATTCAACAAAGGATATACACTATGAGTAGAGATAGCGAGAGAAAATTTTTTATTTTGATGTCCCACAAAATGACTGAAAGTCAAAAGAGAGATGCGATATCTTCGTTTGGCGTAACCCAATTCATAGAGGTCCCGAATAGATGGTGGGGACAGATACCTCCCAATGCCGACAGTATCGTATCCTACATCGAAGATATTCTCAATTTTCTTGAAAAGAGATCCGAAAAAGGTGATATAATTCTCGTACAAGGAGATTTCGGAGCCACTTTTTACATAGCGTGTTGGGCTAAAAAGCATGATCTTTTACCTGTTTACGCCACTACGGAAAGAGTGGCTATAGAGAGTGTGGATGGAGAAAAGATAATCACGACAAGAGAGTTCAAACATGTCAGGTTCAGAGTATATGAAACAGAAAAAGAAATATAGGAGACAATATTGAAAACTACGAAAAACGATAATAAAGTTTCCATTATATTTTCACTTATGGAGAGATTGGCGAAAGGAGAAGCACTCTCTCCTATGGATAAAAGAATACAAAACGAATTCAGTATAAACGAGAGATCACTACGAAGATATCTCGAAGATATTTATCTAAAATATAGAGATATAGTCGTGACGGAAAAGGTCTATAACGAAAATATCTCCAAAAGAGCCGTTATAGCCTATAAGGTACCAGACAAGGAGAGAGATGTCTCCAGAGTTTTGAAGTTTTTTATGGAACATAGCGATGATTTGGGCTGGTTGTTGCAGTTGGTAAACGAAAACGACCCGTCACTTCTCAAAAACGACAATCTCGAAAAGAGCTTCAAATATAGACTCGAACAGACTATAAAAAGAGATAAAAATATTTTTCTGATTATCGGGACCCCATTTGAAAACCTTGGAAATCCCACTTTGAAGAGGTATATCAGAGAGCTCAAAATAGCTGTCAAAAATATGGAATATAGACGAATAGTGCATTTTCACAGAGGCAAAAAAACGGAAGAGAATCTAAAATGCCTTCGTCTCGTTTTCGTGGACAACAATTGGTATCTGGCATCGGAAAACGAAAATGAAGAGTTCAGATTCGTCCGTCTCGTCTTTATAGAGTCTATCGATTACGCGAAAAATAAAAATGGCTCCATCATGACGACCTATCCCTCTCATACTATACAGAAATACCAAAATTTCTTCTCCAGTATTCAAAATGCCATGACTCTCCATGCCCCCTCGAAGAGGGCCGTACTGATAGCGTCTCCGATAATATCACACTATTTCGATAGAGGTATGAAACCATTTTTTCCTTCACAAAAGTATATCGAAACGAAAGATGACGGCAGTATCGTATTCAGTATCGACTACACCCAACCTCTCGAAATACTTCCATTCATCAAGCGATGGGCCCCGGATATCACGATATCCGAACCGAAATCTCTGATAGATATCATGATCGAAGATATGCAAAAAGCCGTAGAGAGACACGAGAGTATCGTCGAAGAGAAATATGAGTGATGAGATAGTGAGCGGAGAGGAAAAAGAGGTTATACCCGCAGAGATCGGGTCACGATAGACGAGCGCCTATCCACTCTATATCTATCCGGTCGTATCTATCACCCAGAGGATGCCTGTAATTTCTCATCTTTTTCATAAATTCACCAGAGGGATATATCTTTTTTTCCACCTCTCCCGCCGATGCTACGACAATCGCCGTTTTTATACATTCTATCTCTATCTCGTCGATATATTTCGATGCTCTGCCGATACTGTCATCGACCAAAACTATATCTTCTCCATTTTTCAGACTCGTAACTATTTCGTCCAAAACATCTCTATCCGAGGTGAAAAGCACCCTATTTCGATATTTTGCGGCGACAACTCCCATCGCCAAACTATCCACACCCAAAACGACTCTCAGATGCGGATATCCCTTCTTCTCTTCATGAGACGATTGCCCATCTCCATCTCTACACAATCCATAGAGTTCACTCTCTATATTTTTGTCCCAGGTATGCATCGTGCTGAAACTACCCAATGCATCATATTTGTTCAGAGTCACCAAATCTTCGAAGAGATTCATATCGTGAGAAAACATTTTCAACAACTCCTCTCGACTCCTGTCGCTATGCAGTAGAGTATGAAGCGCTATCAATTCGAATACCCTCTTCGCATCTTTTTCGACAAGAATCCCATCGGATATCATCTCTTCGAGTATAGGGATGGATATAAAAGCCCCTACACTCGAGTGGTGGGCGAAATTGACAAATGAATTTCTGGGATTTATCCGTCTGGACGCCGGCTTTCCTATATCGTGCAGAAGCGATGCTATTTCGACAGCTTTACCCGTATCCGCCAGAGAGGAGAGTTTCGATACCATCATGGTATGAGACCAGCAATCACTCTCGAGATGATACGGATTAGGCAAGTGGTGTGATGTCTCATGTCGACACTTTTTCATTTCGAGTACTATATCCGGGTATCTTCTACAAAACCACTCTATAGTCTCTTCCATCTCAATAGCCTCTCTGCATATTTTTATGAAATTCGTTTTTATATTTGGCTCTTTTATAAATCTTTTTGGATGGGACCACCCTGGAGACCGGATTGAATCCCCATGTTTTCCTACTTTTTATGTTAGCTGTTTTGACAGTCATCATCGACTCCTATATCTTTTTGAGCATTTTAATTTATTTCGATTCCAAATTGTGTCTTTCAAGTAACGAATACCTAACTGCGCGATTCCGGGCAAAACCCTCAGAGTCATTTTCGAAGTCAAATCGTAGGGTCGGCTTCAGCCGACGGGAATAAACATGCCATTACCGCATATTTGATATACGCATTCCCATCGGGACGGTGGGAACGAGACAAATGACGATGCAAATTTAGACATTCACAGGGGCGGCGACTTCAGTCGCCGAAAGAGTTTTATATTCAGTGTCGGTGAGATTTCGTCATCTCGATATGAAGTGAGAGGAAACAAGGAGTCGGAGGCTTCAGCCCCGTCGAAAAAGTTTGAATTATCAAGAATATTGTAGGGTCGGCTTCAGCCGACGGGAACAGACCCGTCAATACTGCATATCTGACATACGCATTCCCATCGGGACGGTGGGAACGAGACAAGTCGCGCCCCCAAAACTGCGATACGAATTAGAACCCTCACAGGGGCGGCGACTTCAGTCGCCGGTAGAGTTTTATATTCAGTGTCGGTCAGATTTCGTCATCTCGATATGAAGTGAGAGGAAACAAGGAGTCGGAGGCTTCAGCCCCGTCGAAAAAGTTTGAATCGTCGAGAAATCGTAGGGTCGGCTTCAGCCGACGGAAATAAACATTTT
>Ga0256913_10001871_pt1 | contig 10748 bp, 6 predicted proteins | sample Axial_MatmetaG_FD_185970 | JGI IMG/M metagenome (GOLD analysis project Ga0256913, IMG submission 185970) | Deep-sea worm associated microbial mat communities from Axial Seamount, Juan de Fuca Ridge, Pacific Ocean - Axial_Mat | ecosystem: Environmental > Aquatic > Marine > Oceanic > Microbial...
CCGATAGAGAACAGCATACGACCTGTTGCATTAGGTCGCAAGAACTATCTGTTTGCAGGTTCGCACAAAGGAGCCGAAAATGCAGCAATGTTGCCACCTGCAAAATCAACAATGTGGAACCCTACGCCTGGTTAAAGAAGGTTCTTGAGCTAATTCCCGATTACCCGGCCAACCGTCTCCACGAACTCCTGCCCTGAATCTTGGAGGTGTAGTTTGCCGAAGGGATACAATTACTTTCCAATCAAAGATGCAACACTCTATGCAATGGTGCAGTATTCTCCCACAATCACTAACAGTTCAACATTTTACACACAAATAGGAGTAGGAGGGAAGTACCAAATCACAAAGCATCTCTATATTGAGATGCTTTATACAGACTTTATCTTTTCAAAAAACAGTGGTACCGGCAAGACTTTCAATCTTGGTCTCAGATTTATCAATTAGAGACGCTTGTACGGAAAATTAAAGAAACTCTTCTCCATTAGACAATGAGTTGATTAAAAACAATACTTGTTTTCCTCAATAAGTTTGTCGGCTATTCTTCTTCGTGCCTCTTTAACGTTAACAGGCTTGTGTTTTGTGAAAATGTCAATACGGTCGTGGAGAATATCAAGTTCTTCTCCCGTAACGAATGAGTTTACCGCATCTTTTGCGCTTTTGTTGATATTGCAGGCCGAATCGTAAACATAAACGTCCAGAATATCTTTGAGCACCGACACGCTTTCCGCACCATTCATACTTTCGAGTTTTTCAACTCTGAGCATTGTTGATTCCGCACCGTAAATCATCATTATTGTATCCGAAATGTTCATCAATATCTCCTGCTCGGTGATGATTTTTCTGTCGAATTTTTCCGAAAGCTGCCCAAGGAGCATTAATGCGGTATTTTTAAAATTCTTGATATAGAATCTCTTCTCGGCAAAATAATCGTTTTCGGGAATTGTCATATCACCCGCCTCGTCAAGATTTTTCACTATTGAATTTGCAAATCTGACCACATCAAAACCCGTCTTTAGAGCCTTTTTAATAGTTGTCTCGACAACGAGAAGGCGGTTTATTTCGTTCGTTCCTTCAAATATCCTGTTGATACGCGAATCCCTGTAAGCCCGGTCAACATCGGTCTCGGCTGAAAATCCCATTCCTCCGAATATCTGAACGGCTTCGTCAACAACATAATTTAGTGCTTCCGAGCCGAAAACTTTTAGAAGTGCTGCTTCGATTGCATAATGTGCAATTCCTTCAATTGTAGCAGCCGGTTTTTCCATACCTTCCTCAAGAAGAATATCAATCATATCGTCAATATTCTTGCTAACCCTGTAAACAGCCGATTCGGTAACCCAGGTCCTTATTACCTGTTCGGCAAGTTTAAATTTTATTGCTCCGAAGTTAGAAATTGGTTGTCCGAACTGCTTACGCTCATTAGCATAGTTGACAGACTGAAAAATAGCCCTTTTTGCAGCACCAAGAACAGTTCCTCCGAGTTTGATACGTCCCATGTGCAGGATATTCAATGCTATACGGAATCCCTGTCCGCGACGACCCAGCAAATTCTCAACCGGAACTTTTACATCGTTAAAAAATATTTGTACCGTGGATGAGCCTTTAATTCCCATCTTTTTCTCCTCGGTATTAATAACGATGCCTTCCGAATCGGCTTCAACAATAAAAGCACTCAGAACCCTGTCATTATCAATTTTGGCAAATACCGTAAAAACATCTGCAAACCCGCCGTTTGTTATCCACATTTTCTGACCGTTCATAATATAGTATTTACCGTCTTCAGATAAAACTGCATTTGTTTTGCCCGAGTTGGCATCCGAACCGGCATTTGGCTCTGTAAGACAATAAGAGGCAGCCCATTCGCCGGAAGCCAGTTTCGGTAAATATTTTTCTTTCTGTTCCGCATTGCCGTAGTAAACAATTGGCAAGGTACCTATCCCTGTGTGAGCCGAATAGGCAACTGAGAATGAGTAACCCGAACCCATTGCGGCACTTGCCAGCATCGAAGTTACAAAAGATTGCTCGAATCCGCCATATTCTTCCGGCACCGAGATTCCGAGCAACCCAAGCTCACCGGCTTTAAGGATAAGCTCACGCATCAGCCCTTTTTCCTGACTGTCAATACGGTCCAGTATTGGAAATACTTCCGTACTAAGAAAATCCTCACAGGTTTGCGCTATCATTTGCTGTTCTTCATCAAATTCTTCAGGAATAAAAATGTCTTTGGCTTCAGTTTCCTTAATCAGGAATTCGCCACCTTTGATAATATCTGCTTTATTCATTTTAATAAATATAGGTTTGTTTTAAAAGCCGCAAAGATATAAAAATAAGAAAATAGAAATATAAATTTTATGAAAAGCATTTCTGCCAAACACAAGAACAGATAAAAAACTAATTTTTGTCATATTCGAATGTATATATTCCACGAAACCGTTTTTGAATACGACATCCTGCAACGTCCTGTCAGCGAGTTACTGACTACCGCTGAGGGAACCGTAAAGGTAACCGAAACCGTTTACGGTACCGACCCCGCATCAAACTCAATTGGACAAATTTCAGAAATTTACGACCAATCGGAAAAAAACCGATTTAATACCTTTGATTTTTACCCGAATTATGCCTTAACGCATAAGGCGGGTTAAAGGAAATTTATTATCTTTGTCCAAACGATTTGTTAAACAATGGACATAACCGGCAGTCACGACAAATTTTTCAAAGAGATATTTTCAAACAAAGAAAATGCCGCCGGCTTTCTGCGTGGCACTTTGCCCGGAAATATTTCCGAAAATATTGATTTCACTACATAATAATAGAAGAAATAACAAAAGTATCAACAAAAGGAGGTGAAATAGCTATGACAACAGCAACAAGACTCATACAACAAGGCATACAAGAGGGAATGCAACAAGGAATGCAGCAAGGAATTCTTGAGGGTAAAAAGGAGGCTGTAGAAAAACTCTATCAAAAGGGGAAATTCAGTTTTGAAATGATAGCCGAACTGTTGGAGCTTAACCTTGACTTTGTAAAGCAAACATTAAAAGAGAAGAAACTGATTAGTTAATAAATATTTCCCGAAAGATTCTACGAATCCTCACTTTTCTCAGTGAGTTGTTTTTTCTGTTTCTCAATCTTGATTGTCAGTTCCTCATCATCCTTATTATGATCCACGATTATCAGGTCACCTTCCGAAAGTTTGGTCTTGATAATTTCCTCGGCAAGAGGGTCTTCCACATATTTTTGGATGGCTCTTTTCAAAGGTCTTGCTCCATATTGTTCATCCCAGCCTTTGTCAACCATAAAGTCTTTGGCAGCTTCGGTAATTTTAATTTTATAACCAAGGTTATTTATTCTTCCGTATAAATGCTGTAGTTCGATATCAATTATTTTATGAATATCCTCCCTGTCAAGTGAATCGAATATAACAACGTCGTCAATTCTGTTAAGGAATTCGGGAGCAAATGCTTTTTTAAGTGCATTTTCGATAACACCCTTGGCATAAGTACCTTTTGCCGATTTTTTGGCACTTGTATTGAATCCCACACCCTGACCGAAGTCTTTAAGTTGACGAGAACCTATATTTGATGTCATTATTATAATAGTATTCTTAAAGTCAACTTTTCGTCCGAGGCTATCAGTCAGAACACCATCGTCAAGAACCTGAAGCATAAGATGGAAAACGTCAGGATGTGCTTTTTCAATCTCATCAAGCAGAATGATGGAGTAGGGCTTACGTCTTACTTTTTCAGTAAGCTGGCCACCCTCTTCATAACCGACATATCCCGGAGGTGCTCCAACAAGTCTTGAGACGGCAAACTTCTCCATATATTCACTCATATCAATTCTTACAAGTGCATCTTCGGTATCGAAAAGATATTTTGCCAAAACTTTGGCAAGGTGTGTCTTTCCAACCCCGGTAGGCCCCAGGAAGATAAAAGTCCCGATTGGTTTGTTAGGGTCTTTTAGTCCGGCACGATTTCTACGAATAGCTTTAACAACCTTTTTAATAGGCTCATTTTGTCCGATAACGGAATATTCCAGATCATCAACCATATTCACCAGTTTGTCGCTTTCATTCTGAGCGATTCTTTGAACCGGCACTCCTGTCATCATTGCAATTACTTCAGCGACATTTTCCTCAGTAACATCCTCTCGATTTATTCTTGAATCCTCTTCCCACTTTTTCTTTTCTTTATCAAGATCATTCTGGAGCTTACGTTCCATATCACGAAACTTAGCAGCTTCTTCAAACTTTTGATTATTAATGGCTTGTGTTTTCTTAGCCTTTATATCTTCAATACGATTTTCAATATCAATTATCTCAACCGGAACGTGAAGGTTAGTAATATGAACTCTTGAGCCGGCTTCATCCAGTGCATCAATCGCTTTATCCGGCAAATTCCGGTCGGTTATATAACGTGTTGTTAAAGTTACGCATGCTTTAATTGCTTCATCCGTATAGCTAACAAGATGATGGTCTTCGTATTTCTCTTTAATATTGTTTAATATTTCAATCGTTTCATCCGGTGTTGTGGGATCAACAAGAACCTTTTGAAATCTACGTTCCAATGCTCCGTCTTTCTCAATATACTGTCTGTACTCATCCAAAGTTGTAGCTCCGATACATTGAATATCACCCCGTGCTAAAGCAGGTTTGAACATATTTGAAGCATCGAGCGAACCCGAAGCATTACCTGCACCTACAATAGTATGAATTTCATCAATAAACAAAATTATATCAGGATTTTTTTCAAGTTCATTCAAAACCGCCTTCATCCTCTCTTCAAACTGGCCTCTGTATTTTGTGCCGGCAACGAGTGAAGCAAGGTCTAAAGTCACAATACGTTTATTGAATAGTGCTCTTGATACTTTACGCTCAACGATCCGCAAAGCAAGACCTTCTGCAATAGCGGATTTACCGACACCCGGTTCTCCGATAAGGATTGGATTATTCTTTTTTCTACGGCTAAGTATCTGAGCTATACGCTCCAATTCTCTGTCTCTACCCACTATCGGGTCAAGCCTTCCTTCTTCAGCCGATTTCGTAATATCACGACCAAAATTATCAAGGACAGGAGTTTTGGATTTTGAATCGGATATTTTTTTAATATTACCACCAAATTCTTTTCCCCGGCCGCTATCTTCAGGGTCTTCATCAGTAGTACCACTCCCGGGTAATTCGTTGCTTGTATCCATTTGTAATCCTGAATCTTTGTTTGTTACCATAGATTTTAACTCATCTTTCACTGCATCGTAATCAACGCCATGTTTTTGAAACAACCTTGTAACAACATTGTCATTATCTTTTAAAATTGCAAGCAGTAAATGCTCAGTTCCGATAAGGTCACTGTTAAAAAGCTTAGCTTCAAGATAAGTGATTTTCAGAGCTCTTTCAGCCTGTTTTATGAGCGGAATATTATCTGAAGTTTTTAGTTTGGTCTCCTTTGCATTTCCAATTGATATCTCAATTTCTCTTTTAATTGATGCCAGATCTATTCCGAAAAAGGTAAGGATTTGAATTGCCATTCCTTCGCCTTCTCTCATAATTCCTAGAAATAAATGCTCCAGTCCGATATAATCATTTCCAAGCCTGATGGCTTCCTCACGGCTAAACGATAATACATCTTTTACTCTTTGTGAAAATTTAGCTTCCATTATATTTATTAATTCCTAATTTCTGTAACGATAATTTTACGTCAATATTACGTATTTTCTTTTGTAATGTTCATAAATGTCAATAAGTTATATAAATTCAGAAACATTGACTTTCTGCATACAAAAAGCTTACCTTTAATTGATATATGCCCAAAATAATGACATCCTGTCCGATTAGCCAAATGTAAATACAAATGTAGTATATTGTTTTCAGAACACCAAATTTTATTAACATATTGGTGTTAGTAATAATAATTGAATGAAACTTGCTGTTTTTAAGTAGAAATGCCTAAATTCGTGCCTTTTAATGTTATTTTATAAGTAGTTAGTTTTGAATTAGATAAAAATGGAAAATAGAGAAAGTGGTGAAAGGATTATTCCGGTAAACATCGAAACACAGATGAAGACGGCCTACATTGATTATTCAATGTCGGTTATTGTATCCAGAGCGTTACCGGATGTTCGGGACGGGTTAAAGCCTGTTCACAGAAGAGTGCTGTACGGTATGCTTGATCTTGGAGTATTATCAAACAGGCCATATAAAAAGTCGGCAAGAATAGTAGGGGAGGTGCTTGGAAAATATCACCCTCACGGCGACACTTCCGTTTATGATGCAATGGTCAGAATGGCACAACCCTGGTCTCTTCGCTATCCTTTGGTTGACGGACAGGGAAACTTCGGCTCAATGGACGGCGATAGTCCTGCAGCTATGCGATACACAGAGGCCAGGCTGAGAAAGATTGCTGAAGAGATGCTCGTTGATATAAACAAAGATACTGTTGATTATAAGTTGAACTTTGACGATTCTCTCAAAGAACCAACGGTTTTACCTGCCAAGATACCAAATTTACTAATCAATGGAGCATCCGGTATTGCTGTTGGAATGGCTACCAATATGGCACCTCATAATCTTAGCGAGGTGATTGACGGAACAATAGCATATATTGATAATAATGATATTACCATTCCCGAGCTGATGAAGTTTATTAAAGGACCTGACTTTCCGACAGGTGCTGTGATATATGGTTATAATGGTGTAAAAGATGCTTTTGAAACAGGACGGGGAAGGATAGTTTTGAGGGGAGAAGCTGCTATTGAAGAAGATAGTCATGGTAGAAGCAGGATAATTGTCACTTCTGTACCGTATCAGGTTAATAAGGCCGATATGATTAAGAAAACGGCAGATCTTGTTAATGATAAAAAAATTGAGGGTATTTCCGATATACGTGATGAATCCGACCGTAAAGGGCTGAGGATTGTTTATGAACTTAAGCGTGATGGAATCCCGAATATTGTCTTAAATAAGTTATATCAATATACTGCTCTGCAAACATCATTCAGTGTTAACAACATTGCTCTCGTTAACGGGAGACCACAGTTGCTCAACCTGAAAGATATGATCAAATATTATGTTGAGCACCGCCACGAAGTCCTCGTCAGGAAAACAAAATATGAACTTAAAGAGGCTGAAAAAAAAGCACATATCCTTGAAGGACTTCTTATTGCTCTTGATAACCTTGATGAAGTAATTGCACTAATCCGTGCTTCACAAACTCCTGAAATTGCAAAAAACGGTTTGATGGAGACCTTTGAACTTTCAGAATTGCAGGCAAAAGCAATTCTTGATATGAGGCTTCAAAAATTGACCGGACTTGAAAGGGATAAATTAAAAGAAGAGTATGCCGAACTCATGAAACTGATTGAACATCTGAAAGAAATTCTTGCAAGTGAGGAAATGAGGATGGAAATTATAAAAGCAGAGATGCTTGAGATAAAGGAAAAGTATGGTGATGAGGCTCGATCTGAAATTGAATATACTGCCAAAGATTTCAATATTGAAGATACTATTGCCGATGAAGAGGTTGTAATTACTATCTCGCATCTAGGGTATATTAAAAGAACTCCACTTACCGAATACAGAAGGCAGAACAGGGGAGGAACCGGCGCAAGAGGAAGTAACATAAGAGATGAAGACTTTCTCGAACATCTCTATATTGCAACAAATCATAATTATATGTTGTTCTTCACCGAAAAAGGTAAGGTTTTCTGGATGAAGGTCTATGAAATTCCCGAGGGTGCAAAAACATCCAAAGGCCGGGCTATTCAAAATATAATTAGCATTGACAGGGATGACAAGGTCAGAGCTATTATTAATGTTAAAAATTTCAAAGATGAAGATTACATTAATAATACATACATTATGCTTGCTACAAAACGCGGTATTATCAAGAAAACTACTCTTGAAGCATATTCGCGTCCTCGCCAGAATGGAATAATTGCCATAAATGTAAGAGAAGGGGATAACCTGCTGGAGGCAAGACTAACCAGTGGTAAAAGTGAAATATTGCTCGCTCTGAAATCAGGACGTGCTATTCGATTTGATGAAAGCCGTGTGAGGCCTATGGGAAGAAATGCTTCAGGCGTCAGGGGAATAAAACTTGCCGACACTAAAGATGAAGTAATAGGTATGATTTGTATGGAAGAAGATCATACAAATGATGTGCTTGTTGTCTCAGGAAATGGTTATGGAAAACGTTCAAAACTCAATGATTACAGAGTGACAAATAGGGGAGGTAAGGGCGTAAAAACTATCAATATAACACCAAAAACCGGCAAGTTGATTGCAATAAAATCTGTTTCTGATAATGATGACCTGATGATAATTACAAAATCAGGAATATTAATTCGGTTACCGGTTTCGGGGTTAAGGGTTATGGGGCGTGCTACTCAAGGGGTCAGACTGATAAATATTAGAGATAATGATGCTATTGCTGCTGTTGCCAGAGTCGAAGTTGAAGAAAATGAGGATGAAGAAGTACTTGAGCAAACGCAAGTAAAGGATAGTGGTGAAGGAACTGATATTAAAAAAGACAACACTCAAGAATCCAGTGAACCGGATTCGGAAATCACTGAAGAATAACAAGATAGACCTTCTTATTTTTTTTTATGCCAACCGGAAAAGTTACTTTTAAATAAGAATCATTCCAAATTGGCCTGTTTTTTGAGGAATAATCATAAAATAAATATTTTTGCCGGTGCAAAAAATAATTAATTTAAACATTAATAACATGAAAAAACTTTCATTATCAGTACTATTTGTTTTTGCGACTCTCATCGGATTCTCGCAAAAAAACCAGGTAGTAAGTGCTTTTAACTACCATCGTAACGGAAAACTTGATAAAGCAAAGGTAGCTATTGATAAGGCTACTTTAAACGCAAAGACTGTTGGAATGGCTAAAACCTGGTATTATAGGGGAAATATCTATCTTGATATTGCCAGGAGCCCCCTGGAAGCTTATAAAAGTCTTGACACAAATGCCTTGATCAAAGCTGATGAAGCTTATGCAAAAGCACTTGAACTGGATACTAAAAAGCAATATACCGCCGATATAATGCAAAGGATGCCGATTCTTGGAGAAGCTTATTTCTTTGATGGAGCAAATTTTTATAATCTTGGAAGCACTGCTTCAAAAGCCGGGGACACAACAAAAGCAAAAACCGATTATAAAAGGACCCTGGCTTCATTTGAGAAGGCCTATGAGATTTACAATAAATATGGTGCTGCCGATTCAACAAAAACAATGACATTATACTATATGTCGTATGCTGCTGAACTTGCAGGGGATAACGATAAAGCTATTACATATCTCACACAACTTGTAAATATTAATTACCCTGAGCCTGGAATTTATGTAACGTTAGGAAATATGTTTAAAGATAAGGGTGATAATGAAAATGCCGAAAAATATTTCACCCTTGGCGTTGAAAGATATCCTGACAATCTTAACATTCTGCTAAATCAAATAAATTTATATCTTGCAACAGGAGAAACTGATAAAGCACTTTCCAAACTGGAAAAGGCTGTTACAATGGATGCAACAAACCCTACTTTGTTTTTTGCAATCGGAACAAGTTATGATAAGGTTGCCGGTGATACTACTCAAACCGATGAAGTTCGTAAAAATTCTTTTAATAAAGCAATAGATGCATACAAAAAGGCAATTGAATTAAAAGATGATTATTTTGATGCATATTATAATCTTGGTGCTATTTATGTTAATAAGGCTGCTGTAATTATGGATAAAGCAAATCAGCTGCCACTGAATGATGTTGATGCTTATAATGTATTAAAAGAAAAAGCTGATACAATGATGGAAACCAGTTTACCATATTTACAAAAAGCCCATGAAATTGATCCTTCTGATAAAAATACAATGGTTTCGCTGAAAGAAATCTATACAAGGCTTAAAAAATATGATAAACTAAAAGAGATTAATACTGAATTAGGCCTATAATATTGGTGAAAAAGGGGGGAGATATATTTGTTTCCTCCCTTTATTGTCAAATATCCTACTTAACATAATATTAATTATAGGACTTTTGTGTTGCACATTTTATCTATTGATTATTAAATAAAACAATGGCCTCATTTATCTTTTTACTTAGGTTCAGATTCCCATCAATCCAATGTATTACATATCCCGAGCGTTCCATTCGTCTGAACCAGGTCATCTGCCGCTTTGCAAACTGATGAATTGCGGTATTTAACAATCTGAACATTTCATCATAACCGATTTCACCTGTTGTATGCATAGTCAGGTATTTATATTCGAGACCGTAAAATTTTAACCGGTCGGGAGTTAATCCTTTATCAAGTAATTTTTTAACCTCTTCAAGCATTCCCGAATCAAGCCGTTTCTTTAATCGTTCGGTTATTCTCTTTCTAATAATTTCACGTTCAAATTTTATCCCGAAAATCGTATTCTCTATCTTTGGGAAATATCTGTCAACGTCAGGATGTTCATTATAATATGTTTGTATCTCAATAGCCCTGACAAGCCTTTCTCTCTCTTTTATATCAGTAGTGTTATGAGGAGTTTTAAACGCTTTTAGCCTACTTATAAGCTCATTATCGGTTAAATTAGACAAAGTCTTTCTAAGTTGCAGGTTTTTAGGAACTTCTATCAGTTTGTATCCTTTTAAAACCGACTCGATATACAATCCCGTTCCTCCGCAAAGAACAGGTGTTTTGTCTCTTTTAACAATATCATCATAAACTTTAAGGAAATCTTTCTGAAATTCATAAACATTGTATT
>Ga0256913_10001872_pt1 | contig 10746 bp, 12 predicted proteins | sample Axial_MatmetaG_FD_185970 | JGI IMG/M metagenome (GOLD analysis project Ga0256913, IMG submission 185970) | Deep-sea worm associated microbial mat communities from Axial Seamount, Juan de Fuca Ridge, Pacific Ocean - Axial_Mat | ecosystem: Environmental > Aquatic > Marine > Oceanic > Microbial...
AAAAAAGCCTCTTTCCCTTGGGAAAGAGGCTTTTTTATTGTGTAATGTTTTAAATTCAACACCTCTCCAAGAGTTTAAAACTCTTGGAGAGGTTGTTGTTTAAAACTCTTGGAGAGGTTGTTGTTTAAAACTCTTGGAGAGGTTGTTGTTTTAAACTCTTGGAGAGGTTGTTGTTTTGAATCTCTTGGAGAGGTAATTTGCTTAAACTATTAAAAAACTTATTAGAAACCACCTAAGAGGTGTAATATATAGTTCTTAGATAAACTACTGATTAAATACAAATTGAATAATATTCGCACCCATTTGAAGTGCTTCTTGGCGTTTTTGCTCCGAATCATGATGCACATCAGCATCTTCCCAACCATCACCTAAGTCACATTCATAATCATAGAAACAAACTACACGGCCTTCGAAAATAATTCCAAGCCCTTGAGGTCTCGAACCGTCATGCTCATGTATCTTAGGCAAGCCTTTTGGGAAATTATACCTTTGGTGATAAATAGGATGAGAGAATGGTAACTCAACAAAGTCTATATCAGGAAATACCTTATTCATTTGCGTGCGTATAAATTGATCCATTCCGTAATTATCTGAAATATGTAAAAAACCACCCCCAATAAGGTAAGCTCTTAAATTATCAACTTCTTGAGGAGAAAATACCACATTACCATGGCCAGTCATATCCAAATAAGGATAATTGAATATTTCTTTACTTCCCACTTCCACCGTGGCGATATCCTCCCTAATATTAGTCTGCAAAACCTTATTACAAAATTTTACCAGATTAGGTAATGCCGTAGGATTAGCATACCAATCGCCGCCACCATTATACTTCAGCAGAGCAATTTGCAAATTATTGCTCGGACCAGCTGACGTAATTAGCAGCACCGTAATAAAAGCAATAATATAATACCCTATTTTGTTTCTCATAGATTCAGCATGTTAATGGTAAAACAGGAGGCCAATGCAGCAGTTTCGGTACGCAAACGTGTATTACCAAGACTTACAGCATCAAAACCTGATTCTAAAGCAAGCGACACTTCCTCGTGTGAAAAATCTCCTTCAGGGCCAATCAATACGCAAACAGATTTTCCAAGATGATATGCATTCTTCAGTAATAATTGTTTATCATCAATCAAATGCGCAATATACAACTCCTCCTCCACTCTACTTTTGATAAACTCCTTTATTGCCATTGGTTGATTCAGTTTTGGATGATAAGCCTTTAGAGACTGTTTCATAGCGGCAGTAATTACTTTATTCTCCCGATCATATTTAATCTCTCGTCTTTCAGAATGAAACCCAATAACTGGAGTTATTTCATCAATTCCCATTTCAGTGGCTTTCTCGAGAAACCACTCAAAACGTTTGATATTTTTAGTAGGAGCCACCGCAATATGCAAATAGTGGTTACGTTTTCCATATTCCTCTTCAAAACGTTCTACTTGAGCAACACATTGTTTCTTATTTATTGCAATAATATGTGCATAAGCCATCAATCCCAACCCATTAGTAATAGACACCTGACTATCAAGTGATAGACGCAATACTTTTATTGCATGTTTAGCCTCCTCCACAGGAAAATCAATCACCCATGTTGATGAATCCTTGGGAATAGTAAGTTCTGGAAAATAAAATAAATTCATGCTGCTAAGGTACTAATTGAAACCGAATCTTACGCATACAAATAATTCAAGAAATAATTATTAAAGAAATACCTGAAAGTTACTCTAAACAGAGTATCAAAACTTCAATAATATTGGTTAATCTTCCCTGCATTTTAAGCTAAGACCTTGTGTTTCTTAAAGTCTTGATGTCTTTGTGGCAATAAAAAGCTTTACCACTAAGGCTCGAAGACACAAAGTCTGCACAAAGAATAATTCCATAAAATCTTGACTTCATAATTATTGTTTACCTATGTTAAAATAAATATCCCTGAAATAATAATGATTATAGAAGATGCAAATTCTAACATTGATAGATTAGATACACCTGAAATACTTTCTTAAACAGTTTAGGAAAATTAAAGTCGATAATTTTTTTTAACATATTTTAAGATATCGAGTAAACTAAATAAGATTTTTGGTACATTCGCAACAACAAATTTGTTATTAACTTAAATATTTAAAAATTATGAAAAGATTATTCACAATGTCAGCAATGGTTGTTGCAACTGCATTATTTTTTGCAAGTTGCGGTGGAAACGAAGCTGCAAAAACTGAAGAGCCTGCTGCTCCTGAAGTAAAAACTGAAGAGCCTGCTGCTGCTCCTGCAGACGAAGTTAAACCTGCTGAAGAAGCTGCACCTGCTGAGGATGTTGCTACTTTTGACCTTGAAGCTGGGAAAGCTCTTTATGAGGCAAAATGTACTGCATGCCACACTCCAGGTGTTGGGCCTAAATTAGATAACAAAGAAGCTTGGGAAGCAATTGCAGCTCAAGGACTAGATGTTATCTATGACCACACTATCAATGGTTTCACTGGCGAAATGGGAGCTATGCCTGCTAAAGGTACTGCTGCTGATGCTACTGATGCTGACCTTCACAATGCTGTTGCTTATATGTTAGCTACTGCTGGTGTTGAAGCTAAATAAGAAGTTTTTCTTATGAAAAAATTAGGGCTCTTTTTGAGCCCTTTTTTTATACTTATTATTTTCTTACTTCTTATCTGAACCTCCACATTTCATCATTGGAATTGTCTCACCACTATTATTAGAAGTATCCATTTTCATTTGATTAATCTCAAGTTTCTTTGCTGGAGGACTAATAAACATAATTCCTAATTCGAGACCACGGAGGATAAACAAAGCTCCTACGATTACCACTACATAAGGAATGGCTTTATTGATAAAATGTTTCAGTTTCAAACTTGCAAAATTTCCAAGCATAGACAAGAGAAACATCATCGGAATAGTTCCCAAACCAAATAAAGCCATAAATAAAACAGAACCAGACACAGACCCCACGGCAATAGCCCCTGCAATGGCCATATAAACCATTCCGCATGGTAATAAACCATTGAGCAGTCCTGTAATAAAAAGCGATTTATAAGAAGCCTGTTGGAAATACATAGAAAGTTGCTTTTTAATAGAACTCATAAATTTAGAATTCCCAGTTCCTTTATAAAGCACATTATTAATTTGAGGAAATACAACGGTTGAAATCATAAAAATCCCCATAATAATAGAAATCCATCGTTGAAAACCTGCTAATGAAAAACCTGCACCGATAATTCCAAATACAGCACCCATACTTGCATAGGTCACAGTACGACCTATATTATACAGTAAAGCAGAGAAAACCCTTGTACCCCAAGTTTTATTATTAAGTGGAAGTACCAATGCAATTGGCCCACACATTCCTACGCAATGAAACCCTGTCAATAAACCTAAACCCAGTGCTGCATAGATTATTTCCATATAATTCTATTTTAGTTTATCATTAAATCCTCTTCGTAATAATATTCAATATCATTCTGTTTCCAGTTAATTTTAACCACGCAACGACCTCGTAAAACATGATCTAATGAAATCACCTGCGTTAAAGAAGAATCGACTTCAACACTGTAGTTTTTGTCCAAATTATTGTCACGTGGAAAGAAAATCAGAATTTCTCCTTCAATTGTATTCACCGAATCAATAATAGGAAACTTTAGTTTCAAATTATTTCCTTCTTGCACAATATCCATTTTATCCTCCAAGTCGTTGGTTCGTTGCACTCGGTCCATTTGGCTTTGGTAATCAATGGCTTTGGGATAATAATCTGGCGTTACAAGATTCAACGGTTGCATTGAACTGATAATCACTAAACTAACCATTCCTATAAGAAAAATTACTATTGTAATAAAAATACCCGTACCCCAATTCATTTTCATATCTAATCTATTTAAGAAAGCCAAGTATCATACTCATAAGAGAGCATAAATACCTGGCTACAAATTTAACATTATTTTAACAATAATTATTTCTTAGGTGAAATAAATTTTGTTTCAACCTGATCAATTTCTACCCCATCGAGGTATACACCAAGTTTCATACTAATTTTTTCACTTTCCAAATCACTATTGGCCACTTTTACGAATAATACAGACTGAGTCCTTTTCTCTGGCTTAACTAAAATTTCTCCACCAATCATCGTAACTCGGCCCTTATGATTCAATAATTTCACAACTACGTGTTTCTCTTCACGAGTTTTATTTACCACATTAATATTGTATAAATTAATTAAACTATCAGGCCCAGCTTTTTGATAAATCACTCCAGGAGTTCTTAGAATAACAGCCTCCACATCATCACGAGTAACCAGTGTGACTATGGCAAAAGTAAGAATACCAATTAACACAACAGAGTAGGCAATTATACGAGGAGAAAATCCCACTTTCTTACCCGTTCTAATTTCTTTTTCCGAAGCATATCGGATAAGACCTTTAGGTTTACCCACATTATCCATTATATTATCGCAAGCATCAATACATGCCGTGCAGTTTACACATTCAAGCTGCGTACCATTACGGATATCTATTCCCGTAGGACATACATCAACACAAGCATGACAGTCCACACAGTCACCTAAACCAGTAGTTTCTCGCGTAGAACCTTTCTTTTGATGACCCCGAGGCTCTCCTCGTAAATAATCATACGAAATAACAATGGTTGAAGTATCAATTAACACCCCTTGCATACGACCATAGGGGCAAGCGATAATACAAATTTGCTCGCGGAACCATGTATATATAGCAAAGAAAATAGTGGTAAAGAAAAGAATTAATGTAATCCAACGGGTATGATTTCCTAAGTCACCCATATACTCCATCCATCGATCAAATGACATGAAAAACCAAAGCATGGCATTAACAAATGCAAATGATAAGGCATAAAAGACAATCCACTTAAGTAAGCGCTTAGCTATCTTTTCGCCATTCCATGGCATATCGTCTAATTTTTTTTGCTTATTTGGAGAACCTTCTATCCATTTCTCCACTCTTCTAAATACAATTTCCAAAAAAATGGTTTGTGGACAAAGCCACCCGCACCAAATTCGGCCATAAGTAACCGTAAACAATACTGTAAATAGGATAAAAGACAGCATCAACAACAACATTACAAATGTATCTTGCGGCCAAAATATTACACTAAAAAGGATAAACTTTCGATGAAACACATCAATAAGGATAAATGGATCACCATGCACTTTAATTAAAGGTAAAACAAATAATAACGCCAATAGAAATACTCCTAATACATTACGCCAATTAATAAACTTCCCCTTTGGAATTTTTGGATGAAGATAATTTCGTTTACCATCAATTGTTACTGTTGAAATACGGTCCCTATACGATATATCATCATAATTTGGATCATGAGCAACGTGTTCTCGTTGTTCTTTAAATTCGTTTACATTTTTTTGCTCTTCCATAATTTCAAAAAATAAAATCAGTCCCGAAAACTCGGAACTGATTTACAAACCGTTAATTAAATTCGTTCTCGACGCATTTTAGTTTCCTTCAGGACCTTTTGTATTTCCTGTGTCAGTACCTTTCATTTTTACGAGAATATAACTAGATACATTCTGCATTTGGCTATTCGACATTCTTTTAGAATATCCAGTCATTGCTGTACCAGAAACCCCGTTTTTGATTACTCCAAAAACCTCAGTAACTGAACCACCATGAAGCCATACTTCGTCAGATAAATCGGGTCCAATGCTAGAAGCACCATGACAGCTATTACAATTTGCTGTATAAAGCGTCAAACCCTCAGCAAGCTTAGCCTCATCAGTTATAAGCTCTACATTCTTTTCATCAAAAGTTGATACAGGTAATGCAGCTTTAGCTTCATCAACTTCTGCTGTATACTCATTTACCTGAGCTCCATATACTTTTAGATCGTCAGGTATATTTGAATCATCATAAAATACATGATAATAAAATACATAAAATACCGACCAAACAATGGTTCCGTAAAATATCCACATTAACCATGCTGGTGGTGGATTGTTTAGCTCCTTGATTCCATCATAATCATGATCAATCATCAATTTACTATCAACCGTTTCCTTATCGTATTGTTCTTGTGTTGCCATATTTATAGTGTTTTATTTTGTGAACTATTATTTTCAGTAAGTCCGTCATGCAGTGGTTGCTCACCATATTCTTCATACTCTTTTTTGTTTCCTCTAACTATTACATAAATAATAAAAACAAAAAGTAGAAAAAAGAATAGAGAAACAAAAGACTGTAGATCTCCCGCTATTCCAACTTTATTCAAATAATATATTGCTAATTTCATATTTAACTATTTATTGTTGGTGAGACCCGAGGGTCTCACCTTTAATAATTTATTTACTATCTATTTTTGCGAGATATCGAAACCTAGACGATGTAAGTAAGCGATCATAGCGATAATCTCACGATCACCAGCCACTTCAGCACCACTCTTTTTCAACTCAGCTGCAATACCTTCACCTTGCTTTTTCATATCAGCAACGGCTTGTTCATCATATCCTTCAGGATAAGGTACACCAAGTGTTTGCATAGCACGAATCTTAGCAGGCATGATATCATAATCAATCTGATCAGATATCAACCAAGGATAAGCAGGCATAACAGAACCCTCGTTTACATCCTGAGGACGTAACATATGTTTATAATGCCAATAGCTATCCTTAAACATTGGACCACCAGGAACACCCGCACGAGCTAAATCTGGCCCCATTCGACGTGAGCCCCACTGATATGGATGATCATAAACAAACTCACCCGCTTTAGAATATTCACCATAACGCTCTGTTTCAGCACGGAATGGACGAACTTGCTGTGAGTGACAAGTATAACAACCCTCACGTACATAAATATCGCGACCTTCCAACTCAAGTGGAGTATAAGGTTTCACGCTAGAAATTGTAGGCACGTTAGATTTTACCATTAATCCAGGTACAATTTCGATAAATGTACCGATGGCAATGGCGATAAACGACCAAATAGTAAATGCAACCCAACGGCGCTCAACCCAACGGTGAGGAGTTTCGCCAGCAACACGCTTTTTAGACATTGGCTCTAATGCAGGAGCAGAAGCTTCTTCTTCAGCAACCAATTTACCTGACTTAGCAGTAGCGGCAACATTATATACAAATAATAAGAAACCAATTAAGTATAGAAGTCCACCAAGTGCACGTGCATAATACATAGGAAGAATTTGTGTAACCGTATCCATAAAGTTAGGATATGCTAAAATACCTTCTGCAGTAAATTCGTTCCACATTAACACTTGCGTAATTGCAGCCCAATACAAAGGCACAGCATAAAGAATCATACCTAAAGTACCAATCCAGAAATGTGCATTTGCTAAACCTTCAGATTTCAATTTTGTATTGAAAAGACGAGGCCATAACCAATAAATCATACCAAAAATCATAAAACCATTCCAACCCATGGCACCAATGTGCACGTGAGCAATTGTCCAGTCAGTAAAGTGACTGATGGCATTCACTGATTTTAAAGAAAGCATTGGACCTTCAAAAGTTGACATACCGTAAGCAGTAACACCAACCACAAAGAATTTCAATACTGCACTATCACGTACGCGGTCCCATGCTCCACGAAGAGTCAATAAACCGTTAATCATACCTCCCCAAGAAGGCATTAATAACATTACTGAGAATACCACACCCATACTTTGAGCCCAAGCAGGAAGTGCTTGATACAATAAGTGGTGAGGACCTGCCCAGATATATAAGAAAATCAATGCCCAAAAGTGAATGATAGATAATTTATAAGAATAAACAGGACGATTTGCTGCTTTTGGTAGAAGTAATACATCATACCTAGCATGGGTGTTGTAAGAAAAAATGCAACCGCATTATGACCATACCACCACTGAACAAGAGCATCTTGAACACCTGCATAAACAGAATAACTTCCCAACCAATCATAAGGAAGACTTAAGTTATTTACTACCCATAATACGGTAATTGTAACAAAAGTAGAAATGTAAAACCAAATAGCCACATAGATATGACGTACACGGCGAATAGCTAAAGTAGCTAACATATTCCAACCAAATACAAGCCATATTACTGCTACAGCAATATCAATAGGCCAAATTAACTCAGCATACTCTTTACCTTCGGTATATCCGAAAGGTAAGGTTAATGCAGCTGCTACAATAATTAATTGCCATCCCCAAAAATGAATACGTCCTAAAAGGTCACTATACATTCTTGTTTTTAACAAACGCTGCATACTGTAATACACAGAGGTAAAAATTCCATTACCTACAAAGGCAAAAATAATCGCATTAGTGTGTAGTGGACGTAAACGGCCAAAAGTTAACCAGGCTATATCGAAGTTCATTACAGGAAAGGCTAATTGCAAGGCAATAAGCAATCCTACTAGTACTCCAACTACTCCCCAAAGGATCGTCGCACCACCAAACAGTCTCACGATTTTGTTGTCATAGTAAAAAGTCTGTTGTTCCATAAAGTTAATTGTTTAGTTAATTGTTTGTTTTTCTATATTTCTAAAATAAATCAGAATTATTCTTCTTTTGCTGTATCCTTTTTCACTTCGTCGTCAAAAAGAATACGTACCGAAGGAGTATAATCATCCTCATATTGGTTGTTCTTTACAGCCCATACAAATGTGACTAAGAAGCCTATAGCAACTATTAAGCTGATAATAATTAATACAAATATTGCGTACATGAATGATTTCCTGTCCAGTTTCAACTACAAAACTAAAAAAAATCTTATTTAAGCAGTGAAATACCTAATATAAATTACTAATTTATACAGCGTCTAAATAAGGGTCTGAAAAGCTTATCGTTAGAAAATCCTTATTTATAATACAGCTTATCTACGACTTAATAAATCGAATTGTAATGGTATTTTTTAAGGTTTGAAGAGTTAAAAAATGGAGCCCTTTAGAAAGATTTTGTGTAGAAATAGAAATTTTATTATCCAATTCCGCTCGCCATTTTACGGAAACTTCACGACCTTGAATATCAAACACCTTAATTGAAATCACTTTGGATACGATAGGATGCTCAATATATAAGATATTATCTGTAGGGTTTGGATAAGTCTTTAAAATTATACTGTTAGATATCGGCTCTATGCTTGTTGGAAATATTAAATTACGAGTTGTATCGGTCTTCAAATTAGAATCTAAACGAACAAAATATAAAGCTGACATATTAATACCATAACTTTTGGTTGTACCCACCATAAAATAGTGCTTACCATGAAAATTATCAAGCCCTATGAAACTTCCAACATCTTGTTTGTTATCACCTAATGAAGCTGAGGCTTCCCACCACCCCGTTGATAAAGTACGCACAACACGTGCATCAGAGAACTGAGAGTGCGCATATTTTGTTGTTATTCCACAAAAGGTGTAATGGCCATTATTTTCACGAATTAAACTCTTAGCATAACTCTCTTTACCCTCGCTTAAAGAGTTAAAACCTGACCAAACTAAATTGGCATTCTTATCATATTTTTCAAGGTTTATATCGCGATACGTATTTAGTGTGTCTTTCCGGTAACCGCAAAAAGTAAAAGAAGTATCCGGATTTACCACTACATCCATAAACTCAGCATCAGTAATATGCTCTACTGATTTTGTCCATAAGCTATCACCTTGTGCGTTTAACCTAAGCATATAAGAATCGAAGCTCCCATTTCCAAAACTTTTGGTAGCGCCTGCAACAATAAACCCACCATCAGGCGTAAGCTTAATACTTGCACCAAAATCTTCTACACTTTCACCATAAATTTTTGTCCATGCGGTATCACCATGCTGATTTACTTTCAGAACAAATACATCACCTTGTCCATTTCCATGGGAAAATGTTTCACCAACCAAAGCAAAAGTAGTATCATTAATTAAGCATATCCCTTTCCCTAAATCCCAATCACTTCCACCATAGTCATTATAGCCTATTATTTGACCATATTGGTCAAGTCCAAGGAAATAAACTTGATATGAAGCTGATAAATTTTGCGTAGTAGAACCCACTATAAAGATATCACCTTTGGAATTCATTACAGCAGAAGAAGCTTTTTCAATTTGCGAACCTCCATAAAACTTATGCCATAAAAAATTGGCATTTGAATCAAGAGCTATCAACCAAATATCAGTACTTCCATGACCAAAACTTCCCGTATTTCCAATAATACGAATCTCTTTATTGGGCAATCGAAAAGCAGCAATACCCTCATCATAAGAAGAACCACTATAAATCTGCGTATAGGTTTCTGGCTGTGCCGCAGCAAGAACAGTAGTAAAAAACAGGGCTATAAAAATCCAAATACGCATAATAATCATCTAATAAGTTACCGCTTTTCGGATTTTCACTAACTGAACCAATAAATCTTCAAGGTAATCCAACTTCAACATATTGGCACCATCAGATTTTGCAATTTCTGGCTTTGGATGAGTTTCGATAAAAAGGCCGTCAGCACCAACAGCAATAGCTGCTTTAGCAATAGTAGAAATAAGCTCGGGTTTTCCTCCCGTCACTCCTTTTTCTTGATTAGGCTGTTGTAGGGAATGCGTACAATCCATCACCACAGGAGTCCCAAACTTTTGCATCTCGGGAATAGAACGGAAATCCACAATTAAATCTTGATAACCAAACATGGTTCCACGGTCAGTTAGCATAATATTGTTATTCCCTGAATTACGCACCTTATGTACAGCATACATCATCGACTCGGCCGACATAAATTGTCCTTTTTTAATATTTACC
>Ga0256913_10001873_pt1 | contig 10745 bp, 2 predicted proteins | sample Axial_MatmetaG_FD_185970 | JGI IMG/M metagenome (GOLD analysis project Ga0256913, IMG submission 185970) | Deep-sea worm associated microbial mat communities from Axial Seamount, Juan de Fuca Ridge, Pacific Ocean - Axial_Mat | ecosystem: Environmental > Aquatic > Marine > Oceanic > Microbial...
CAATTACGGTGGCGGCGGATACTTCGATAAATGTAATCCTACATTTAAAAACGTAATTATAAAAAATAATACAACAGCACAGTACGGCGGCGGACTTCTGTTTTCTTCCGTTAGTAGCGACCCCACGGTTTACAATGCTACCTTGGATAATTGCTTGATTGTAAAGAACAGAGTTACTAACACAAGTAATTCCGGCGGAGGAATTGTATTTTGGGGACACACCAAAGGAGATTTTACAAACTGTACTATTGCCGATAACGAAGCAAAAGACTGGGCAGCCGTTTCGGTTGATTCTTATTCCGAAGCAAATCTTAAAAATTGTATTGTCTGGAATAACGGAAACAATCTCGATTTCCAAGCGGGCGGATTTTATAACTACTCCATTATTCAAGGAAATTATGTGGGCGAAGATACGGCAAAAACAAATTACAAAAATGTTGACCCGCTTTTCCGCGATGCCGCTAACGGAGATTATCATTTGCAAAGCACAACTTGCGGAGGTTCAACTAACTCCCCTGCTATTGATGCCGGCGACCCGAATATAAACGACTTCCTTTTGGATTGTGCGACCGCAGGCTTGGGAAACAACCATTCCGATCTTGGTGCGTACGGCGGTGCAAACAATTGGTGGGATAAATCCGTTTTACCAGATTGCCACTTTGCCGGAGATGTTAACGGAACTTGGAACTGCGATGTGATTTACGTTGACGGTAACATAACAATACCCGAAGGTGATACTCTTAAAATAACCGAGAATGTTAGCAGAGTTATAATTACAGGTCCGTACCAAATAATTGTAAAAGGTGTTTTGTTGGCGAGCGGTCCCGAAAATGCAAAGGTGGATTTGAGTGGAGAGCATATATTATTTCAAGGAACTGATTGGAAAGGAATTTTCTTTAATAACTTAAATGATACAAATGTCGGGACTTCAATTATTGAAAATTGCCGTTTTGATTATGCCAACAAAATAGATATGCCGTATCAAGGCGGCGGAGCAATAGCAATCTACAATTCAGATAATGTAATTGTACGTCGTTCGGTTTTCTATCTTAATCAAGCAAAATTCGGCGGTGCAATTTATATTGAAAACTCCGATGCTATGGTTGAAGATTGCTATTTTGATTTAAACGGAAGAGAACGAGGACAGTACGGCGAAGCTTCTGCAACAAGCGGTGGCGGAATGTATATTAAGAATGCAAATCCTTATCTGCATAAATTAAAATTCATCTCCAACCAATCAATTGGCGGAGGTGCGGCATTACTTTTGGATAATGCTTCTCCGGTAATTACAAATATTATGATGGTACGCAATTTTACAAAAGGATTGGGCGGTGCCGTTCAATTAATAAACGGAGCATCACCGAAATTTGTAAATATGACTACTGCCGATAACGTTGCGGAAACTGCGGGTGGTGCAATATATTTAAATCCGAATTCCAACCCTACCATAATAAACAGCATAATGTACGGAGATACTAAACCGGAAATCTATCTCGGTGGCGGTGCTCCGGTTGTTACATATTCAATCATTGATTCGGCTTCATCGGAATCTTATTTCGGAGAAGAATGCTTGGATGTAAATCCGTATCTCACAAATGATGTCGATTACAGATTATCGAATAATAATTGTCCGTACAGCAGCGGTAATAATGCCGTTTCACCGGCGATAGATGCGGGGCATCCCGATTCGCTGGATACGGAACTTGATTGTTATGCCGGACTCGGAACAAACCGTGCGGATATGGGCTACTACGGCGGTAGATATTCGGAAAATACCACAGACGTGGAAGAAGAAAATATTGAAACGGAAATTCCTAATAAATACGAACTTTCACAGAATTATCCGAATCCGTTTAACCCGAGTACAACAATAAATTATTCAATCCCCGTAGTGGACGCATATTATGCGTCCACTGCAAATGTAACTTTGAAAGTTTATGATATCCTCGGTCGAGAAGTTGCAACCCTTGTAAATAAAGAGCAAACTCCGGGTAATTACTCTATTAAATTTGATGCAAGTAATCTTACGTCGGGTTTATATTTCTACAGACTTACTGCAGGAAAGTTCACTTCTGTTAAAAAGATGATGTTGCTGAAATAGAGTAAGTTAGTGGGAATGATATTTAATTAGTTCAAATTAAAATATAAAAACTAGCCAACGGTGTATTTAGACTATGCTAAACATACCGTTGGCTTTTATTTTTGCAAAATAATAATTCAATTCTCATGCAAGCAATTATTTTTAACTCTCACAAATTGTTCTCAATTATTGAAATAGTTAATTATGCAAAGTAATTCTAAGCTTTTGATTCATATCACAATGCCAAGCATATCACGATTGTTTTGTAGTATAGCAATTTAAGTTTGAATATATTGAGTACAGTAAATATAATATTCAATTATACGGAATGAAAATGAGAACTCAAAAAATCTATTCTTATCTAGTAGCAATTATTACACTTTTTTTTATAAATATTTCTGCGCAAACGCAAATTGGTGAGGGTAATGTTTCAGGTACTTGGACTAAAGCAAGTTCGCCATATTTGGTAAACGGTAATATTAAAATAGATACAACCGAAACTTTAACCATTGAACCTGGGGTTGAAATTATTGTTTCAGACAATTCAGCATTTCATGTCTTTGGTCAAATACTTGCTGTAGGAACTGAATCAGATTCTATAATATTTACAGCCGCCGATAAAAATATAGGTTGGGATGGACTTAGATTTTTTGATACAGATAGTACTTTGTTAGATTCTTCACGAATTAGTTATGCATCATTTTCTTATGGCAAGGCATCAACTGGCACGGATAAAGAACGAGCTGGTGGTGTAATGTCTATTGAGGCTTCATCCAAATTAGTTATTTCAAATTCGTCCTTTTATAATAATACTTCTTACGGTGGTGAAACATATGGAGGAGGGGCAATTTATATTGAAAAATGCTCACCAATTATTACAAATTCAATTTTTAAAAATAATAAATCTAAAAATTTTGATGGTGGTGCAATTTTATTATTTTATTCCAGTACAAAAATTTCATATTCAAAGTTCAATAATAATATTGCAAATGAAAATGGCGGTGCAATTATGTCACTCCATTCTGCCCCACAGATTTTAAATTCAGAATTTATTGAGAATACTGCTGGTGGTTATGGCGGTGCTATTTGCATGGATGGAGTGAGCAGTTCAGGAATTATTAACTTTGATAGTAGTAATCCTTACTTTTTTAATGATAGTTCAAACGTAGTACTAAAATATTTGACTATTAAAAACAATACAGCTAAGAGGGGTGGTGGAATTGTTATTGATGCAAATTTCGAAAATGATGATTTTCCAATTGATTTTTCTCTTTCTGAAATAATAGGAAATAGTGCGGAGAATGGTGCTGCACTCTATTTTGTAGAAATGAATGCAAACTCAATTCCAATTAGAAATCTTCGAATTTCTAAAAATACTACTTCCGATGCAATAGTTTACTACAATGGTGGTAATTCCCATGATTTTTTAGCTTTAACAAATTGTATTATTGACCATAATTATGTTGTTGATGCTTCTACTTCCTTCACAAGTGTTTTTGATGGATATAGTATTAAACTTGTTAATTGTGTTGTTGCTGATAACAAATGCAATCAAGTTGTTGATAGTGAGATACGTATGACTATCGAAAATTCGATTATTTGGCACAATGATGGCGGGTTAATCTTCTGGTCTGATAATTATTCTTATGCTCAGTATTCAATAGTGCAATATCCTTGGAGCCATTTTGAAAATGGTGAAGGTCTAAAACATTCCGATCCACTATTTATTGACCACGAAAATGGCAACTATCATCTTTCAGAAGGTTCGCCTGCTATTGATAATGGAAATCCTACAACAAATTATTTTGATAAAATGTTAGCTCCTGACGCTGGACTTGGAACTTTAGCGAACGATATGGGTGCTTACGGCGGAAAGCTAAATGCTTGGGCAGAGCAACCAATAGCAAATTTTACTGCAGATACTACTAAAGGTGAAAGTCCGTTGGAAGTTCATTTTAAAAGTTTAGCTTTAGGTTCGCCCAAAGAATTTTCATGGGATTTTGATGGGGATGGGCATGATGATTCTCATCTGGAAAATCCAACCCATATTTTTACAGAATCAGGAACTTATACAGTTCGTTTAGCTGTAAATAGTTTTGAGTATGCTGATACAATTATTTTTAAGGATTACATTGCTATTCAAGGCAACGATGTTTCTGGTGCCGTTTCTGGGAATTGGTTTTTAGATACTATAAGAATAGTTGGGGATATATACATTCCTAAAAATTCCACATTAACTATTAATCCAGGAACATATGTTTATTTTACTGGTGAGTATAAGTTTGATGTTTACGGAACATTAATTGCCAGAGGAACAGAAACCGATAGCATCTTTTTCTGTTCCGATTCGCTTGGCGAAATAAGTAGTTACCCATATTATGCGGGATTTTGGTACGGAATTACTTTTCACTCAACTGACGAAAACGGACAAACTCCATCCTCATTGGATTATTGTAATATTAAATATGCTTTTCCAACTTGGTTAGATGAAGCAAGCACACAATTTAATAGCCGTTTTGGTGGAGGACTCGTTTTTTACAAATCAACTATAGATGTATCAAATACTAAATTATATGATTGTTACGATTCTGGTAGTTTCGGAGGAGGTGTTTTTACCTCAATTTATTCTTCTGGTAATATTCAAAATGTGTCTATGGTTAAATCTGGTTCAATGACTCTGTTAAGCTCCAATGTAAATATTGAAAGTCTAAATACGAATAGTGGGTTTGGATTCTATTCTGATAGCTCTAAAGTTAAAATTAAAAATTCAATTTTTAATAACTCGTCTCAATATACTGGTAGGGGTGTTCATTCTGAAAATTCAGAAGTTGAAATGACAGATTGTAAAATATCAAATTATACTGGAGATGGAATACGTGCAGAATTTTCTTCTTTCAAAATTGAACATGTACTTATAAAAAATAATGGTGGTGATGGTGCAATTTTTCTTGAATCGCCATCAACTATTGCAAATTGTGAAATTATTGGAAATAGCCTACATGGTTTGCGTTTCCAAACAGTCCAAAACTGGGGAACAACTTTTACATCCGAAATTAATAATTGCGTAGTTGCCAAAAATGGTTATACGGGAATAAAATTTTGGTCACGAAATACAGCCAATATTACAAATTGTACAATTGCCGATAATACAAACTCTTCTGGCTGGGGCGGAGTTTTAGGGGGCGAGATTAAGCCACATCTTAATAATTGTATTGTTTATAATAACGGAAATGACCTAGATTTTCAAGCGGATGGACTTTACACATATTCAATAATTCAAGGTAATTATATTGGAAGTGATACAGCTACAACAAACCTTCAAAATGTTGATCCACTTTTCCGTGATGCTGCTAATAACGATTACCATTTGCAAAGCATAGCTTGTGGAAATGCTGCAAACTCACCTGGCATTGATGCTGGCGATCCAAATATTGGCGATTTAATTTTAGATTGTGCTTCTGCTGGACTTGGAACAAAGCTCTCCGATATTGGAGCATACGGTGGCGAAGGTAATTGGTGGGATAAATCAATACTTCCTAACTGTCATTTTATGGGTGAGGTTTCTGGTACTTGGGATTGTGAAACAATAACTATTGATGGCGATATTGTAATTCCAGAAGGCGATACACTAATAATTTCAGAAGCTGTGGATAGAGTTCTTATTTCTGGTCCTTATCAAATAAAAGTTAAGGGAGTTTTATTAGCTATCGGTTCAGAAAGAGAAGGAGTAACAAAACTTGATACTGATTATATAAAATTTCAAGGTGAAAACTGGAAAGGAATATTTTTCAATAATTTAAACAACACTAATGTTGGTACATCAATAATTGCAAATTGCCGATTTGATTATGCAAATAAAATGGACATGACTTATCAAGGTGGTGGAGCAATTTTAATTTACAACTCGGATAAAGTGGAAATTAAGCACTCTCTCTTTTATGCAAATAGTGCAATGTATGGCGGAGCAATGTATATTGAAAATTCTAATCCACGTATTGAAGATTGTTACTTTGAGTTAAACGGAAAAGAGCGTGTTCAAAATGGTACTGCTCTTACTACAGCTGGTGGAGCGTTGTATATTAAAACTTCAAATCCATATTTACACAAATTACAGTTTATTAATAATTACTCAATTTCTGGTGGTGGTGCTATAGTTGTGGATAACTCAACAACAACCATTCGTAATCTTTTATTAGCCGAAAATAGAACTGAAGGAATGGGCGGTGCCATAGAAGTTTTTTCAAACATCAATGGTTCACTTCTTAAAGTTGTAAATATGACTTCGACAAATAATATTTCAAAGAGCAATGGAGGTGGAAGTTTTCACACTTATGGCGAAAACACCGAGTTGGAAGTTATAAATAGCATTATGTATGATAATACTAAAGTTGAATTATATGTTGAAGGAAAAACACCTGTAATAACATATTCTATTATTGAAGGTGATTCTGGCAAAGCTCATTTTGGAATTGGTTGTCTGGATAAGGATCCTTTATTGGAAAGTACAACTGGGAATATTTACAGGTTAGGAACATCATTGTTAGGTTATTCTCCTGCAATAGATGCGGGGCATCCCGATTCGTTGGATACGGAACTTGATTGTTATGCCGGACTCGGAACGAATCGTGCGGATATGGGCTATTACGGCGGTAGATATTCCGACAATGCCACAGACGTTGAAGAAGAAAATATTGAAACGGAAATTCCAAGCAAGTACGAACTTTCGCAAAATTACCCTAATCCGTTTAATCCGAGTACAACAATAAATTATTCAATCCCCGTAGTGGATGCATATGCGTCCACTGCAAATGTAACATTAAAAGTCTATGATATACTCGGACGTGAAGTTGCAACTCTTGTTAACAAAGAGCAATCTCCGGGTAATTACTCGGTTAGATTCGATGCAAGCAATCTTACATCGGGTTTATATTTCTACAGACTTACTGCAGGAAAGTTTACCTCTGTTAAAAAGATGATGTTACTAAAATAAAATATTATTACCGCAGATTGTTTCTCAGTCTGCGGTATATATTTAATATGATAATTCTTACTAATTGCCTTTCATCTTTAAGTTGATTTACCTCACAAATATTTTTTTATGTTTTTTTTTATATTTAAACTATATAAGTAATAAGTGTTTTTCTGAAAATTTCAAATTAAATTTGGTCAGATAAATGAAAAATAATCTATTATTTGTATTATTTCTTTACTTGCTTATTACCCTAAACACAATTGCTCAAGACGGCTCAATCGATGACTCCTTTGGCAATAGTGGTAAAGTAATTCACAACATCTATCCAAGCGGTGATGATGAGGCGTTTTCGCTTGCTCTTTTATCTAACGGTAAGATTGTAGTTATAGGCAAATCTCACGATGTCATTGTACTACTCCGTTTTAACTCTGACGGCTCATTGGATAATACATTTGGTGAAGGGGGAAAGCTCTTTTATCCTAATTTAGATACAAGATTAAGTTATATAATCAGAGTTCAATCCGATGATAAAATGTTAGTTATGAATTTAGATTACAGTCCGACGCGAATTTACCGGTTTAATACTGATGGAAGTACCGATTTAACCTTTGCTGATAATGGTGTTAAAGAAATTTATAGCCGCTATAGTCACGATATGCTCTGCCAAACGGATGATAAAATTGTTATTACCGGAAAGTGGTATAATTATTCTAACGATAACTATAATTTGTTTGTAATCAGACTTAATTCTAACGGTGATTTTGACACAGAGTTTGCAGATGATGGAACATTCAAAAAAGATGAAACTGTCGATAACTTCGGATATGGGTTAGCTATTGATTCTGACGGATATATTTTTGCAACCGGTTTTTATTCAGATGATATTTTACTGATAAAACTATCTTCTTTGGGTGGATTTCGATTTGAATCAATAACAGATTTTGATGAAAATGACTATGACTGGGCTAATTCGGTTGATGTAAATTCTGACGGAATTTCCTATATCGCAGGAGAAACTAGAAGTAATTCTTCTCTTGCAATTGCTTCTTATTACTCAGACGGAGACTTGAATGTATATTTCTCCAACGACGGTAAAGATGTTATTTTAGCATTCAGTAATTATCCTATAGTAAAGGTACAAGACGATAATAAAATTTTGGTTTTCGGTCGATTTTATGATTATGATGAAGAGGCTCACCATCTTGGGGTGGTTAGATATAATGTTGGTGGTACTCTTGATGAATCTTTCGGAAGTTCAGGAAAAGTTATTATACCTCTCGGAGATGAGGATCATAATAAGGAAATGTATGTCCAACCCGACGGGAAAATTCTTCTGACGGCATATTTTGACAGTGGAAGAAACGAAGACTTTGCTCTTATTCGTTTAAATACCGACGGGAGCTTGGATGACACATTTTCAGATGACGGCAAAGTTACTTTCGATTTTCATTCCGATGACTACGGCAGAAGCATTGCCGTTACCGATGACGATAAAATTTATGTTGCAGGATACACAAAATTGCTCGGGAGCAGTAATTTTCTTCTTGCAAAATATTCAAGCGATGGAACACCGGATAATTCGTTTAGCGATAATGCTTATGTTTCTACAAATGTTTTAAGCGACGATTACGGAAGGGCGTTAATTCATTTTTCGAACGGAAAAAATTTAATTGTCGGCTATGCGAACGACGGAGGCGACGACGATTTCGCTCTTGTAAAGTACAATAGCGATGGTTCGCTCGACGATGCTTTCGGCACAAACGGTATTGTTACTACGGATTTAAATTCTTCAAAAGACGACAGGGCTTTTGCGGCTTTGTTGCAGTCGGACGGTAAAATTGTAGTGATAGGTCATACGGGAACGGATGCCGCCGACTACGATGTGGCAATTGTGAGATATAATTCCGACGGCTCTTTGGATAATACTTTCGGTACGAACGGTATTGTAATCAAGGATATTTACAATTCTTCCGATGATAGACTTTACGCCGCCGCGCTTCAATCCGACGGGAAAATAGTAGCCGCCGGCTATTACGACAGCGGCTATTCGGTTAAATTTTTATTAGTAAGATTAAACTCCGACGGCTCTTTTGATGACAGTTTTGATGATAACGGAGTGTTAACAACCGAAATAGGTGAAAATAAAGATGCGATTGCTTATGCGGTTAAAGTTCAATCCGACGGGAAAATAGTAGCCGCCGGCAGATTTGTAAGTAGCGACGATGATAAAGATTTTATTATTGTGCGCTATAATACCGACGGGTCTCTTGATAATTCATTCGATGACAACGGAATGGCGTCAACGGATTTTAGCGGCGATAGCGATTGGGGATATTCCATGTGCATGCAAGGAGACGGGAAAATTCTTGTGGGAGGAATGAGCATAAACAGTAGCGGCAACAATAATTTTGCAATCGCACGTTATAATACCGACGGTTCTTTGGATAACTCGTTTGACGATAACGGAATATTGACTACGGACGTAAGTTCGTATTATGACAAAGGGTTTGATATACTGCTACAAGACGACGGTAAAATTTTGCTCGGCGGGTATTCCTCCAACGATTATGATTACGATATTTCCATTGCGCGATATAACAATGTCAATCCCACGCCGGTGGAACTTGTTTCTTTCATAGCGACGTTCGAAAATGGAAATGTTTTACTTGAATGGGAAACCGCAACGGAGGTGAATAATTACGGATTTGAAATAGAACGTTCCTCGACTCCGCTCGGAACGATTGACTCATCTCGAGCGGAGATAAGGGAGTGGGAGAAGATCGGTTTTGTAGAAGGGCATGGAAATAGTAATTCTCCAAAATCATATGAATTTGTTGATACTGATAATTTATATGGAGTGGTTCAATACAGGTTGAAACAAATAGATTTTGATGGTGGATTTGAATATTCCGAAGTAGCGGAAGTAAAACTTGATACTGAAATTGAATTCAAACTTTCCCAAAATTACCCTAACCCGTTTAATCCGACAACGACAATTTCGTATTCAATCCCCACACCGCCTGTCATTGCGAGGAGCGAAGCGACGAAGCAATCTGTCGTTAACGTCGTATTAACCGTTTACAATACTCTTGGTCAAAAAGTTGCAACGCTTGTAAATAAAGAACAATCGCCGGGAAATTACACCGCCCAATTCGACGCAAGCAATTTGCCGAGCGGAATATATTTCTACAAATTATGCAGCGGCGGTTTTATTCAAACAAAGAAAATGGTTTTGATGAAGTAACGGATAGAACCAAGATAAAAATAATTTTTTGGAGGAAACTAAAATGAAAAACTTTTACAAAATAAAAGCAAGGCAAATAATAATCGGTATTTGTCTGCTCGGTTTAATCGGGTTTACAAATATTTATGCACAAGAAGATTGGGACCCGATTGCCCCGCCCGGCTCGCCGGAAGCAAGGCAAGGACAAAGTATGGTAACTTTACCCGATGGAAGGGTTTTCCTTTTTGGAGGAGAAGATGCTCACGCAGATTTGTTTAATGATTTATATTTCTTTGATAATGATTGTTGGGCAGAAATAACTCCAAACAATTCACCACCACCACGTCGAAAAAATCACCAATCCTGGACGAGAGCGGATTTAATGTATATTTACGGCGGAGAAGGTGAAAACGGTGCTTTGGGTGATTTGTGGACTTATAATCCGGCAACAAACACTTGGCATCAAGAAG
>Ga0256913_10001874_pt1 | contig 10744 bp, 14 predicted proteins | sample Axial_MatmetaG_FD_185970 | JGI IMG/M metagenome (GOLD analysis project Ga0256913, IMG submission 185970) | Deep-sea worm associated microbial mat communities from Axial Seamount, Juan de Fuca Ridge, Pacific Ocean - Axial_Mat | ecosystem: Environmental > Aquatic > Marine > Oceanic > Microbial...
AGACCTAAATACAGGAAATAACACATATAAAGCGGTTCAAAGATCAAGTGATGCCATAGCGATAGGACCTATACTTCAGGGATTGAACAAACCTATAAATGATTTGAGTAGAGGTTGTTTGGTGGAAGATATAGTAAACACCATAGCTATCACAGCGATTCAGGCAGGGCAAAAATGAAGATAGGTGTTATAAACTCAGGAAGCTCATCACTTAAATTTAAACTTTTTGATATGGATACAAGAGAGGTTTTAAAATCTGTTTTGGTTGAGCATATTGGCGAGGTTAACTCAGATATAAAAAACCATCATGAAGCTTTAGAGAGTATAGAGATAGATTTTAGCTCTATTGATGCTCTTGGGCATAGAGTAGTGCATGGTGGGGAGGAGTTTTGCAGCCCAGTTATGATAGATGAGAAAGTAACAGCCAAGATAAAGGAGCTAATCCCCTTAGCACCACTTCATAACCCTGCAAACCTAGAGGGGATTTTAGTTGCAAAAGCTAAAGCTTCATATTTGCCACAAATAGCAGTGTTTGATACAGCATTTCATTTTAACATGCCAAGGGAGGCTTACCTTTATGCCTTGCCTTATGAGATGTATGAAAAACATAAGATAAGAAGGTATGGTTTTCATGGCACAAGCCACTCATATATCTCAAAAAAAGCAGCTCACACAGTTGGCAAAAGTATAAAAGAGCTAAATATCATAACTCTGCATCTTGGAAACGGTGCGAGTGTTTGTGCTATAAAAAATGGTGTAAGCATAGATACCTCTATGGGGTTTACACCGTTGGAGGGGTTGATAATGGGTAGCAGATGTGGAGATATAGACCCTGCCATAGTGTTTTATATGCAAAGGGAGTTAAATCTTAGTGTGGATGAAGTTGATAATATTTTAAATAAAAAATCTGGACTAATCGGTATATGCTCCCATAATGATGTCAGAGAGATAATCAAAAGCAAAGATGACAAAGCAAAACTAGCTCTTGGCATGATGGTAAGAAGAATAAAAAAATATATAGGCTCATACACCGCTTTACTAGGGCATGTAGATATGATAGTCTTTAGTGGTGGCATAGGTGAAAACTCTCACTATATCAGAGAAAAAGTTTTACAAAATCTTGATTTTAAAGGTGAAGTTTTGGTTGTAAAAACAGATGAAGAGCTAGAGATAGCTACCCAATCTATGGAGGTTTTAAAATCTCACAGGCTTTGAAGCCTATGAGAAAATGATCACTTTAAAGATTAAAGTGGAGTTACATTCTCAGCTTGAGGACCTTTTTGTCCTTCGCCAACTTCAAAAGTTACTCTTTGACCTTCAGCCAAAGAAACACGACCACCATTTGGGTTGTTTACTTGACGGAAATGTACAAATACATCTTTTCCACCGTTGTCTTGTTGAATAAAACCATAACCTTTTTCTTCGTTAAACCATTTAACTGAACCATCAATTAATTCTGCCATTGTAATACCTTTGTATATAAAATTCATTTCTATTTAAAGAAATGGAGTCGAAATTTGGAGAGTCTTTAGGTAACAATTAAGCAAAATTACAAAATTACACACTAAAGATGAATTCACACCTCATCTTTCATCGTCCTAATTGTAGCTTATTAATATGATTTAAGCAAATAATGATATAAAAAAACTTAAATTTGTCGATTATAGTTGTATAAATTTATAAAATAGACTTCTTGCATAACTCCTATATGTCTCAGAGGGCTAAAAAGTGGTGAGATTGTGCAAAATAAATTTTTAAGCCTAGCCGTAGCTAAGGTTAAAATATTTTTTTGTGCAAGATTGCCACTTTTTAGCCCTCCCTATAAAGTGCTGAGATATATAGGAGTTATGCAAGAAGTCTAATAAAAGGATTTGATATGCAGATATCATCAAATACACAAAGTGTTGCTTCTATGCAAAGTACAACTGTTACAAAAACACTTTTTACAGAAAAGTTAAGTAAAGATGAGGTTGATGAGCTTAGGGAGCAGATTGAGAAGAGTACTCATGCTTTTACTTTCAACTACACTTCGATTCAGATTAGTATCTCAACTTCACAAGATAGTTTTATGGAGGATTATCAAGAGTTTCAAAGTTTTTTAGGGGATATAGGCTATACAGGTAAACCCATAGCTGAACTTTCTCAGGATGAAGCTAGCGAGCTTATAGATGATGATGGCATATTTGGTATCAAACAAACATCTCAGCGTATAGCTGACTTTGTTGTGATTGGAGCGGGTGACAATGAAGATATGCTCCGTGCAGGTCGAGAAGGGATACTTAGGGGTTTTAAAGATGCCCAGCTGATGTGGGGAAGTGAGCTTCCTGATATCTCTGTTATAACTATGCAAAAAGCGATAGAGATGATAGACAAAACGATGGCTGATTTGGGCTACTCGATAATAGATGAGGAAGTATAGTTGAAGTTTGAGTTAAAAGATGATTATATAGAGTTGTTTAAACTACTCAAAGTGTTAGACCTGGTTGATAGTGGTGCTGAAGCTAAAATGATTATTGCACAAGGGCATGTAAAAAGAGGTGGTGAGCTTGAGACTAGAAAAAGAGCCAAAATAGTCTCAGGTGATGTTATAGAGTTAGCCGAGGTTATTATAGAAGTTGAGTAAACTATAAATGGAATAAATTTGACTATTTATATATTACTCTTAAATCAAATTTTATCATGGTCAATTTTCTCCAAATCTAATATGTATGTTGATGCATCTCTATCAACTTTTTATAATCTCCATCATCAGAAGCTTTAAGTGCTTGTATGTACTCATCTCGTTTGGGATTCTCTTTTGAGAGTAAATCTTCTTGCCACTTAACAGGCATAGAACCATTCTGTCTTAGATAGATATTTGCTAGCATTCGAGACCAACGACCATTACCGTTTTGATATGGGTGAATTTGTACCGCCCTATGATGAATGCGAGTAGCTGTTTCGTATATATCAAATGTTTTGTTCTTATCCCAGTAGGCTATGTCGTCTGTTAATTCTTTTAGTGCCGTCGGTACTTGATAAGCTTTTATGCCGATAGAGAGTTCCACTTGTCTAAATTTACCAGCCCAATTCCATACATTAGCAAACATCTCCTCATGCAGTTGTTGTAACCACACATAAGAGAATGGTGCTATTTTTTTAGATGGTGGTGCTGATAGATACTTAATGGTTGCAAGTGCTATATTGTTTGCTTCGGCTACATATATCTCTCTTAGAGAGTAAACTTTATTAGTTGGTAGTTTGAGCCCTGATGTATCCTCAAGTGGTGTAGCATCGTCTATGGGCTGTGTAGAGTGTGTCATTTTAAGCTACCCAAAGAGTATCTTGATAACTTCCACTCAGAAACTCTTTCTCGTAAGAGGCTATAATTATATTTAAACTATCATCTTCTAAACCCTGCATCTCTAGTGCTGACATACCTTGAACTATAGAAGCTAAAAATAGAGCTTTCTCATGTGCCCTTTGTTTCTTTAAGTCTTTTATAGATACTTGTTCATTACCAGCAAAGTCTAAGCCTAAGAGGTTTGTTACATGCTCAATCGTACTTAACTTAACATCTTCATTTTTTAAGAGTCTGTTTATTGTTCTTGTGCTTACACCACTAAGTGTAGCAAGATTATCTATAGTAATATTCAGTTGCTCTTTTCTAGCAATGATTTGATTTATTAAGTCTAAGCGTTTCATAACAGTTCCTTTTGGTAGTATTATGCCATAAATGGCATTAATTTATACATTCCTAACTAATTAACTCCTAGTTCAGAAATAAGTTGTATTTAAATATATTTGACTATTGTATTATTTTGTACTACAATACAAAGTATATATTACTTAATTAGTATAGGAATGAAAATGATAGAACAACTACAACTACTTTCAAATCAAATTTTAGCTCAAGAAGTTCCTGAGTATAAAAGATTTTTATTTGATAAAATTGACTTTAACGAGCGGCTTATAGGCGTTTTAGGTTCTCGAGGTGTTGGAAAGACTACCATGCTACTTCAATATTTGCATACTATATATAAAGTGAAAAAAACACTTTATATTATGGCAGACCATCCACTTGTAGTAGTACTTGGACTTTTTGCAATAGCAGATGAGTTCCAAAAAAAAGGTGGAGAAGTTTTAATTATTGATGAGATACATAAGATTAAAAACTTTGAGACAGACTTAAAATTGATTTATGATAGTTTTTTTTCTCTAAATGTAGTTTTTACAGGTTCCAATGCAGTTGCAATAGATAACGCAAAAGCTGATTTAAGCAGGCGTGCTGTTATACATAGATTGCCTGTACTATCATTTAGAGAGTTTTTAGAACTAGAAACAAATGAAAACTTTGAATCGATGTCCTTAAATGAAATTTTGCAAAATCATACATCACATGCGATAGAGATTTTATCAAAAGTAAAACCATTTGCATATTTTGAGGAGTATCTAAAAAGTGGTGTATATCCATTTTACACAAGTTCTAAAGACAGCTATATTCAAAAGCTCTTAAGTGCCTTAATGCAAATCTTAGAAACAGATCTTCCAATGATTTATACAATCGACCATGATAAGATAAATTCTTTTAAGAAGATGATGATAATGCTTTGTCAAAGTGAACCATACGATATAAATATTTCAAAGCTTTGTGGTGCAGTTGAGCTTAACCAAAGAACTCTATATAAATATTTAGGAATTTTACAAGCAGCTGGGCTAATTAGAATATTAGGTGCAAAATCTAGTGGTGTTAGTATCATCTCAAAACCTGAAAAGTTATATTTAGATAATACTAATCTGTTTTCAATATTTTGCGATAGTCCTAAAATAGGAACAATAAGAGAAACATTCTTTGCATCATCAGTATCGTATGAGCATAGTATTAACTATCCAAAGAGTGGTGACTTTATTCTAGATGATAAACATACTTTTGAAGTAGGCGGGAAAGATAAAAGCTTTAAACAGCTAAAAGATCTAAAAGAGGGATATGTAGTAGCAGATAATATAGAAATTGGAATTGATAATAAAATCCCCTTGTGGTTGTTTGGATTTCTCTATTAGATTTTTTGCATAACCCCTATATGTCTCATGGAAGAACCTTAAAGCCCTAAAGTAGGGGCTATATTAAGAAAGAGCTTACAAGCCCTATAAGTCCACCAAATACTCCGCCCCATACTACAAGCCAGTCAAGATGCTCTTTTATAAGTTTTTGGACTATCTCTTTTACTATTTGTGGTGTTAGTTCGTTTAGTCTTGAGTCTATCACTTTTTCTATGGAGTCTAACATATCCTCACTCAAAGATGAGCTTTGGAGATGATTTTGTAGTGTTGCTTCAAAAGCTTGGGAGTTTACTATCTTTACAACGGCATTTTTCATTTTAATCGAAAACGGCTCACGAAGCCCTTCAAGTGTAGATTCTCCACCAAACATGCCAAGCATACTACCAAAAGATGACTCCATAACAGTTTTGCTAAGTGCATCAAAAGCGGGTGAAAAATCTGTTTCTTCGATGATTGGCACCAAGTTTATCTTTTGTTCTTCATTTTTAAAAAAATTCTCTAGTTGTTCTTGGGTAAAAAACTCATCCATCATTAAGTTTTTTATAGCCTCTTTAAAAGCTTCAAATCTTGCAGGGATAACACCTGAACCGTAGAGTAGGGGTACTTTTTCAAAGAGCATGTGGATGGCGAGTTGATTTGTGATAGCTCCTGAGAGTGCAAAGAGACCTGTAAAAAGTAGTGGTGTTTTAAAACTGCTCTCAACTATAAAAGATAGACCTATAAAAACAACTGATATAAGGTTTGTTATGAAACTTTTATTTAATTTCAATATAATTCTCCATATTTTTTAAATGGAATTATACAATATGAAAAAGAAAAGTTATGAAATGTTTGAAAATTCAACGATTGATGAGATAGCAAACACCCTCGATAAAGAGTTGCAAACAAGAAATGAATCGCCAATATGGAAGCTAAAAGTTGTGCCGTTTTCAAGGGCAGTTTTAAGTGTATTGATCCCGCTTAGAGACAACGATATGCTTTTTACACCTGAAGGTCAAGCAGTAGATAAGTTAACACCTGAACTATTTTTTAGGTGGTGTGATTTTGTGAGCTTAAAAACTTTGGCTTTTACAATTGAGAAATCAAATGAAGCAAAAAAACTTCTAAGAACAAAACTAGATGATGCATCATGCCAAAGATATAAAAACATAGACTTAAAAGAGTTAGGTGATTATCTAAGTGCAAACAATGTAAATCTTGATAATGAGTTTTTGGATTTTCCAATCTCAACTTACAATCTTCATCAGGGTGTAAGCAATGTTATAAAGTCACTTTTGTAGTTTTGGGCTACTTTATAAGAAGCAGATAAAGGGCACCCCAAAGCAAAAATATAAAAAATCCCAAAATTCCAAATGTTATAGCAAGTCTTAAAACAAAAAAGAATAGAAATTTTAAAATCGGTGGCATTATTTGTATGGTACCATAGGTAGATTTTTAGCTTTTACAAACACTACACCACCCTTTAGGTTTATAACATTGTAATGAAGCTTTTGCGATAAAAAAGCACCAACAACACTCGTTCTGCTTCCGGTCCTACATATAATAGCAAACTGTTTTTTTGTATCTACTTTGCTATTTAGCTCATTTAAAAAAGATTCAATATCATAACCACCTTTTTCATTATAAAACATTATAGTGATAGCATCTTTTAAGATCCCCGTTTCTTTCCACTCCCCAGGTGTTCTTATATCAACTATGGGTATTTTTGAGTCTAAAATCTTTTGTGATGGGTATATGTTGATAAGCTCAGCAGATAGTGAACTTAGTAAAAAAACAAGTGATAAAATAATTTTCGCCATTTTTTTCTCCAAATAAAGTGTATAATTATACTATAAAAACAAGTAGGTTAGAAATGGCAGCATCCAATAAAGCGATTGAAAATTCAAATAGACTCCGTTATATTAGAGCACTAGAGAGATTTCACAAGAGTTTAGTATCTTACTTTGTAAACACTCCAGAGTTATCAAAAGAGGGTTTTGAGAAAAAAATAGGCAATAGTTTAAAGCTTTTAAACAGGGTAGAGGAGATTGCACTTTACAAAGGGGAGCTTCAAGATCTTCAAAATCTTGTAAAGAAAATTATCTCACTCAAAGATACATCTAAAGATATAGAAGATATCAAAGAGGAGATACTTTATGCTTCAAATCAGCTTGAAAAAAGCAAAAATGCCAAAAGGTACAAAAAAGATAAGCATACCAACTCAAAATATGAAGATTGGGATTAAACCGCAAACATAAATTGAGAGAGTAAAATAATAATAATAACTATAATAAAAGGGAATTTGTGGCTTTTAAATACCAACGGGTTGATACCGAAAAATACCTGCAATACTCCCCTTAGTCCCAGCCAAAGCCCAAAAAATGCTTTTATACAAAGAAGGATTTGAAAATTACTCAAACCATCTGCGGATATCTCCCCAAATGCTTGTGAGAATAGGAAGCTACCAGTTATCACTGCTAAAATAAGTGCTTTTGGAACAACTTTTCTAACATGCTCCATAATAGCTTCTCTCGCTTTTTGTGCCTCATTTTCATCTAAAGACTGCTTCATCTTTGCCATAAAAAGGTTGTCTGTAAATAAAAATCCACCATATATGAAAACTGAAAATATGTGAATAGTGTGTATGATTGTGTAAATGATGGTAAATCCTTGAAATTTTTGGCGAATTTTAGCATAAAAATTAAAAAAATATAATTGTTTTATATCAATTATTGTAAAATCATATTATGAAAAAATTAAAATATGATATATGTGTTATAGGATGTGGTCCTGCTGGGTTTGCAGCAGCTATGAGGTCGTATGATTTTGACAATCATGTGTGTATAGTTGAGGGTGGTCATGTTGGTGGAGCAGGTATCTCTGATGGAGCTTTGAGCTCCAAAACTATGTGGGAACTTGCTAAAGATTTCTCTATCGCTTCGAGAGTTGATAGGGGTTATAGAGCTTCAAATCTGAGTGTTGATTATGAAAAAGTTAGAGATAATGTTTTTTCAGCTGTAAGGGAGAAGGAGTATCAAATCCGTTCTCAGATTGAAACTTTTGCCAAAAAAGAGTCAAGTTCTAAAAGTTTGACTCTTTTTGAAGGTTGGGGGAGATTTACTAAAGACAAAACGCTTATAGTTTCACGGCATGATGGAGATGATATTGAGATTGAAGCTGATAATTTTATCATTGCAACAGGCTCCCACCCAAGAAAGCATCCAACTCTTGAGATTGATGAAAAAAGGGTTATAACATCAGACCATGTATTGAAGCTTAAAAAATTTCCAAAAGAGATTTTGATTATCGGTGCGGGTGTGGTTGGTTGTGAGTTTGCAACTATCTTTGCAGAGTTTGGTCAAACAAAAGTACATCTTCTTGACTCGCAGGAGAGGGTTATACCTTTTGAAGATGATGATGTAAGTGACTATGCAAACAAGATGCTTGAGGATATTGGGGTATCTATACATCATAGAGCATCTTTAAGAGAGATTACAAAACATCAAAAATATATAGATGTAACACTTGATTACAAAGATGGACATACGGAAGTGATAAATGTTGATACTATCTTGATATCAATAGGTCGTGTCCCAAGTGTAAAAAAACTTGGTCTTGAAAATATTGGTGTTGAGATTACAAGCAGAGGGATGCTTGAGGTTGATGAGAAATGTATGGTAGCTCCAAACATATATGCAGCTGGCGATATCTCTGGACATAATGCTTTGGTAAATGTAGCAGAGATGGAGGGGAGATTTGCTGCAAAAGCGATAGAGGGCAAGATAAAATTTCCACTCAGATATAGAAATATGTCAACGATTATGTTTTTTAACCCTGAGATATCGGCAATAGGTTTAAATGAGAAGGAGTGCCAAGAGGAGGGGAGACCATATAGGGTGGTAGCATATAAACACTCTTTAGTTTCCCGTGCCATTGCGATGAGAGATACAAGTGGTTTTTTCAAGATGATAGTGAGTGATGAAGATGAGCCTTATGTGCTTGGCATGAGAGCTGCAGGTCCTCAATCTGCTGCTGCTATGATGTATATCGCAACTTTGATGGACCATAACACCTCTTTGGGTGATATTATGAAAACAGTCCATCCCCATCCAAGTATTACAGAGGGGATTCAAGAGTGTATCCGTATCCTTTTGGGTAAATCTATCTTCAAACCGGAGGCTTTTCCTCAGTTTGTAAGTTTTAAGAGATGGAAGCCTGATGAAAAATAAACAACAGATAGATAAAACACCTGCGAGATTGGATTTTATACAGAGTGTGAGTGGTTTGGTGCTTGCACTTTTTATTATGGGGCATCTAGTTTTTGAAGCATCTATACTTGTTTCAAATGAGTTGATGTATAAAGTAACTATAATGTTTGAGGGGTATTACCTTTTTGGGCAAAAATATCCCATAATCATATCTGTTTTAGCTAGTATAATATTTGCTGTTTTTATCATTCATGCTGCGATAGCTATGAGAAAATTTCCTGCAAACTATAAACAGTACAAAACGATGAAAAAGCATATAGTAACTCTAGGGCATGAAGATACATCTTTGTGGATGGTTCAGGCTTTTAGTGGATTTATTATGTTTTTTATAGGGAGTGTACATCTCTATGGCATGATAGCTCAACCACAAAACATTGGTCCATATATATCTTCAGATAGAGTAGTGCATGAGCTAATGGGACCACTCTATGTTTTGCTTTTACTCTCAGTAGTTACACACGCTTTTATCGGACTTTACCGTTTGGCTTTGAAGTGGGGTTTTATGGAGGGGAAAAACTACAGAGTCTCAAGAAAAAGATTTAAAGTTATGATGAAAACTTTTATAGCTGTTTATCTTGTACTTGGTTTTTTATCTTTAGCAAAATATGTATATATAGGTACAACACATAATTTTTCAGATTGTGTAAAATATGAATCAAAAACAATTCATTTGGAGAAACATTAATGAAAGTTATCTACACAGATGTTTTAATCATTGGTGGTGGTCTAGCAGGGCTTCGTGTAGCTACTGGTGTAAAAGAGCGAGGGCATGATGCGGTTGTTTTAACCCTTGTGCCACCAAAAAGAAGTCACTCTGCTGCAGCTCAGGGTGGTATGCAGGCATCGTTGGCAAACTCAAAGATGGGTGAGGGCGATAATGAAGATGTCCATTTTAGTGATACTATAAAAGGTAGTGACTGGGGTGCTGATCAGGTTGTGGCAAGGATGTTTACACACTGTGCTCCAAAAGCGATAAGGGAACTTGCTCACTGGGGAGTGCCATGGACTAGAGTTAAAAGAGGCAATAGAGAGGCGATTATAAATGCCAAAAAGGTAACTATTACAGAGAAAGATGAAGCACATGGTTTGATCACTGCTAGAGATTTTGGTGGTACCAAAAAATGGAGAACATGTTATACCTCTGATGGTACAGGTCACTCAATGCTCTATGCGATGGATAACAAGGCACATGAAGATAAGGTTGAGATACATGAGAGGGAGGAGGCTCTATCTCTCATACATGAAGATGGTAGATGTTATGGTGCAGTTGCTAGAAACCTTATGAGTGGGGAGTTGACCGCTTACATATCAAAAGCTACTACCATAGCAACGGGTGGATATGGTCGCATATATAGTGTCTCCACAAATGCTGTTATCTGTCAAGGTATGGGGCAGGCTTTGGCACTTGAGAGTGGAGTTGCAACCCTTGGAAATATGGAGGCTATACAGTTTCATCC
>Ga0256913_10001875_pt1 | contig 10744 bp, 10 predicted proteins | sample Axial_MatmetaG_FD_185970 | JGI IMG/M metagenome (GOLD analysis project Ga0256913, IMG submission 185970) | Deep-sea worm associated microbial mat communities from Axial Seamount, Juan de Fuca Ridge, Pacific Ocean - Axial_Mat | ecosystem: Environmental > Aquatic > Marine > Oceanic > Microbial...
TAAAAATATTTGGGGAAACTATTGAAGTGAAAGCTAGAATTGAAATGATTGATGGGTTTTCTGGTCATGGTGATATAAATGATTTGGATAGATTTATTGGAAGTTTTACAAAAAAACCAAAAACAATCTTTTTAGTACATGGAGAAGTTGAACAACTAAATGGTTTTTCAGATAGAATAAACAAGAAATTCCATATAAATAATATTATTCCCGAAAGTGGTGAATCCCATATTCTTGATAGTGAGGCATCTGATACAACAATTCAATCAACAGATCGGAAACTTCAAAAGTTTGAATATGATAGGCTTGTACTACTTAATTATGTTAGTAGATTAAAAGAAGAAATAAATGATATAACAGATGTTATTTCATATAATACAATTAATACTTTAGATAGTAAACAATTGTCAGATATTATAGGCGAATATAAAAATTTAGATGGTATTGTCAGTAAGATATCAAATGATTTAGAAAGGCCGAGTGATGACTAGCGAAATATATTTTGACAATGCCGCTTCAACAAAACCTTATGATGAAGTAATTATAAGAATGACTGAAGTATTAAAATATAATTATGGCAATTCACTTAGTGTACATAAAAAAGGATTAGAAGCAAATAAAATTATTAAAAGTGCGGCACAAACTCTTGCTGATATTTTAAAATGTAATACAAATGAAATAATATTTACTGCAGGTGGAACTGAAGCAAATAATTTGGCAATTAAAGGGACATATTATGCAAATAAGGGAAGAGGACATCATATAATTACATCTTTATATGAGCATGCAAGTATTATGGCTACAATTAACGATTTAAAAAAAGACGAAGCGGATATATCATATATAAAAATTGATAACAAAGGTGTGGCAAATATAAATACTTTATCTAACTTAATTACAGAAAAGAGTATTTTTGTTAGTCTTATGAAAGTTAATAATGAGGTTGGTACAATTAATAATATTGAATTGGCTTCTAAAATTGTCAAAGAAAAAAATAATAATATCGTTTTTCATACTGATAATGTTCAAGGCTTTTGTAAATTACCAGTTAATTTGAATAAATTAAAAAATATAGATTTAATGTCACTAAGTGGACACAAATTTAATGGGCCAAAAGGTGTTGGAGCTTTATTTGTAAGAAAAGGCACAAATATACTTCCTATGATGAATGGGAATTTATATCAAAATCATTTACGTGCTGGTACACTTAATACCGCTGCCATTGCAGGGTTAGAGATTGCTGCAATGATATCAAATAAAAACATGGAAGCAAATTTAAAAAAAGTAAGTAAATTAAATAAATATCTTGAAGAAAAGATAACTAAAGAAATTGATGGTATAAAAATTTTAGGTGATAAAAATAAGGTGCCATATATAACAGATATAGCTTTTATAAATATTAAAAGTGAAGTATTACTAAATCATTTATCGGCAATAGATATATGTGTTTCTTCAGGAAGTGCATGCTCATCAAGAAAACAAACATATTCACATGTGTTAACTGCTATGGATATATCAACAGAGTATATAGATGGTGTAATAAGGATTAGCTTAAGCCATGATAATACTTTTGAAGAAATTGATAGATTAATTAAGGAAATTAAGTTAATATTACCAATGTTAAGAATGATTAGGAGAAAATAATGGAGATAGTTTTATTAGTTAAATATGGGGAAATCATGTTAAAAGGTTTAAATAGACCATATTTTGAATCGCAACTTATAAATAATATTAGAAAAAAACTTGATGGTTTATGTGAATTTAAATTAAAAAAAACACATGGAAGAATATTTATAGAAGATATTAAATCAGATGCATCATATGAGGAGTTATCATTGAAAATTTGTGAAGTCTTTGGAATTATTTCAGTTTCAATTGCCTATAAGATTGAAAGTGATTTTGAATTAATAAATGAAACTGCATTAAATGTATCAAAAAAAGCGTATGAAGAAGGAAATAGAACATTTAAAGTTGATACAAAAAGAGCAAATAAATCCTTTAGACCAAATTCTATGGAAGTATCAAAACTTATAGGAGGAAATATCTTTGAAAGTTTTGAAGATTTTATTGTTGATGTAAGAAAACCGCAAATAACAATTAAAATTGAAATTAGAGAAAATACTTATGTATATTATAAAGAAATAAAAGGACAAGGTGGAATGCCTGTGGGCAGTGCTGGAAAAGGCATACTGCTTCTTTCAGGAGGTATTGATTCTCCAGTAGCAGGTTATATGATGGCTAAAAGAGGTTTGAAATTAGAAGCATGTTATTTTCATTCTCATCCATATACAACTGAACAAGCTAAAGAAAAAGTTATTGATTTAGCAAAAAAATTAGCAATATATAATAATGGGATGAAAGTTCATATTATTAATTTTACAACAACACAACTAGCAATTTATGAAAAGTGTCCACATGCACAATTAACAATTATTATGAGACGAGTTATGATGAGGGTAGCGCAACAACTTGCATTTAAGAAAAATGCTAAAGCATTAGTAACGGGAGAATCGTTAGGACAAGTTGCATCACAAACTCTTGAAAGTCTTTTTGTAACAAATAGTAGTGTCGATATGGTAGTTTTTAGGCCGCTAATTGGGATGGATAAAATTGAGGTCATAAATATTGCAAAAAAAATTGATACATTTGATACTTCTATTTTGCCGTATGAAGATTGTTGTACTATATTTGTTGCTAAGCATCCAGAGACAAAACCGCGTATTGATAGTATTCTTAAATCTGAAGAAAATATTGATATTGATAAAATGGTAGAAGAGTGTATGAGTGATTATGAAACGGTGGAACTGAAAAATGAAAATAGGTAAATTACCAAATGATGTGTTAAATGATATAGTTATTAATTCAATTCATAATAAAAGAAGTGAGATATTAACGAGACCTGAAATTGGAGAAGACTGTGCTGCATTTAATATTGATAAAGACACTTGTGTAATGTCAACAGATCCTATAACGGGTGCTATCAGTAATATCGGTAAGATTGCTGTGAATGTTGCCTTAAATGATATTGCATCTAGTGGTGCCGTTGCTTTTGGGATTATGATAAATATATTAATACCGCCTAATGGGACCATTGAGCAATTAAAAATCATAATGAGTGATATTAATAACACTTGTGATCAATTGAATGTAGATATATTAGGGGGGCATACAGAAGTAACTGATGCTGTTACACGATATGTTATAGTTTCTACTGCAGTTGGAAGAGTTAATAAAAATAAATTAATAAAAACTAGTGACGCAAATTCTGGTGACAGTATATTAATCACTAAAAACATAGGCATTGAAGGTACTTCAATCATTATTAATGAAAAAAAAGAATATTTAAAAGATATATTAAATGAAGAGGAGAAGAAAGAAGGCAGTAATTTAATTAATAATTTATGTGTTGTAAATGAGGGCTTAATTAGTTCTCAATTTGAAATTAATAGTATGCACGATATTACAGAAGGTGGAATATTAGGTGCTATTTGGGAAGTTTGTCATTCTTCGGGCTTAGGCGCATATATTTACAAAGAGCAAATACCCGTTAGCAAATTAACGAAAAAAATATGCAAAATATTTAATATTGATTATTTAAAACTTATTTCTTCAGGAAGTATGTTAATTACTTGTAAAAAAAGTATTAAGGATAAAATCATAGTAGAATTAGAAAAAGCAAATATAAAATGTTGTGAAATTGGAGTTTTAACATCAAATAAAAATATAATTATGAATACGAATGGACAGGATGTAGTAATTAGTCAACCTGAATCTGATGAATTATATAAGGTGATATGATGAAAAATAAGTTAAAAGCAATAGGTTCCGCTTTTTTATATACTGGAATATATGTTTTAATGCAAGTCTTTGTTTCATTTCAATTTATGTCTATTTTTAGTATTAAAATACTATTATCAAATATTAATGAATTATATAATAATAATATATATGCATTAGAAAGTTTATATAAGGATTTATTACAATTTACTATACCTATATTAATTATTGCTGGAATCATAGCAATTGTTATTTCTTTTGGTATTTATAGCTATTTCAATAAAAAACCTTTTACCCAATTAAAACTAAAAAAAATAAATGTAAGTTATGTAATTATTGCAATACTTCTTTTTATTCCTGTAATGGGCTTATCAAATTTTATTGTTGATATGGTTTTGAAAATCTTTCCTAATGGTTATTCTGCTTATGTCGATACAATAATAAAACCTATGGAAAATACACCAATTTTAATATTAATACTTGGTGTAGGAATAATTGCTCCAATTGTTGAAGAATTAATTTTTAGAGGCTTTATTTTTTCGCGGCTTAGAAATGCATTTTCTATATGGAGTGCAATTATAATACAAGGAGTATTTTTTGCTATATTTCATGGTAATATTATTCAAATGTCTTATGCTTTTTTTATAGGTATAATATTAGGAATTTTGGTTTATAAAAGTAATAGTTTATATCCTGCAATCATTTTGCATATTTTAAATAACACAATGTCAGTATTTTCTGATTTTAATTTTGATAATTTTTTATATTATTTATTGCCTATAATAGCTATAATTATGGTGGTTTTAATTATTTTTGATAAGCAAATAGTTAATGTTTACAAATCAAAAAGTATATGATAGAATATCATTCGTGCTTTAAATAGGGCGGTCCTCTGTAGATAATTTTTAGGCTACATGAACGTTAGGCGGAAGGAGGAGAGAAAATGGATATTTTAAAAAATATAGAAAAAGAGCAATTAAGAACTGATCTTCCTAAATTAGAAATTGGAGACTATGTTAAAGTTAGCCTTAAAGTAAAAGAAGGAACTAGAGAAAGACTACAATTATTTGAAGGAACTGTTATCGCTATGAAAGGTTCAGGAATTACTGAAACTTTTACTGTAAGAAGATTATCTTATGGTGTAGGAGTTGAAAAGGTTTTACCAGTTCATTCACCAAAGATTGCTAAACTTGAAATTGTTAAAAAAGGAAAAGTAAGAAGAGCAAAATTATTCTTCCTACGAGACAGAGTTGGAAAAGCTGCTAGAATTAGAGAAAAAATTATCAATAAATAGTAAAAGGAGCAGATATGCTCCTTTATTATTATAGGAGATTTATATGACAACGAAATCATTTTTTATAGAAGTGATACAATGGATTGAAGCAATAGTTATTGCAATTGTGATTGCCTTAGTTATAAGAGGACTAATATTTGAACCTGTTATAATAGATGGTAGTTCAATGAATAATACTCTTTTTAATGGTGATAGAGTTATTTTAGATAAAATTTCATTAGCATTTCATGATATAGAAGTGGGCGACATTGTTGTTATTGAAATTGAACCTCCGTCTTTTGCTAGTTTGAAATTTTTAAATAACATTAAATGGACAAAAAAATTATTACCCACCATTACTGGAGTCGATTATATAAAAAGAATTGTTGCAGTAGGTGGTGATACTGTAGAAGTGAAAAATGGCTACCTATATGTTAATGGGATTAAGCAAGTTGAATCCTATATAAAGGAACCTCAATCTACGTTACCTAAATTTATACAATACCCTTATGTTATTCCTAATGGAGATTACTTTGTAATGGGAGATAATAGATTACATAGTACTGATGGAAGAGAATTTGGTGCTATTGAAAAAAGTAGAATTTTAGGTATAGTTAAATTTAGAATTTGGCCATTAGGTAGTTTTGGTAAAATAGATTAGGAAAAGTATGAATATACAATGGTATCCAGGCCATATGGCAAAAACAAAAAGAATATTACAAGAAAATATAAAACTAGTTGATATAGTAATTGAATTATTAGATGCTAGAGTTCCAAGAGCAAGCCAAAATCCGGAATTTGATAATATTATTAATAATAAAAAAAGAATAAAAATTCTAAACAAATTTGATTTAGCAGATCCACTTATTAATGAAAAGTGGAAATATTATTTTGCAAAAAATGGTATTAAATGTGTATACGTTAATAGTAAGTCAGGAAGTGGATTAAATGATTTATATAATATCATAAACAAAAGTTTGGAAGAAAAATTTATCCGTGATAAAAAACGAGGACTACTGAAAAGGCCAGTTAAAGCAATGATTATTGGAATACCAAATGTAGGCAAGTCAACACTCATAAATAAAATTGTAAAGAAATCTTCAACAAGAACGGGAGATATACCAGGCATTACAAAAAATAAGCAATGGATAAAATTAAATAATAATATTCATTTACTGGACACTCCTGGAATTTTGTGGCCAAAATTTGATGATGAAATAACAGGATTAAATTTAGCATATACCGGTGCAATAAAAGACAATATAATGAATATTGAAGAACTTGCATGGCATCTTATTGGGTTTCTAAAGAAAAATTATAGCGAACGACTTTTAGCACGTTATAATATTACGGATTTAAACAAAGAAAATTATGAAATACTATCAGATATCGCAATATCGCGAAATTATTATCTTTCAAAAGATAAAGTAGATACCTTGAAAATGGCAAAACTGTTATTAGACGAATTTAGAGGTGGAAAACTAGGACGAGTTTCATTGGAGAGCCCATAATGAATTTAACACAATTAAAAACAAAGATTAAATATTTAAGTCCTGATGAGGGATTGAAGTTAGTTGAAAGTTTTAAAGATGAATTAAAAATAGAAAATATTAAAAAATATTTATTAAAAGAAAAAGAAAGATTAATAAATATATCTAAAATCGAAAACGAATTATATGAAAATCATAATGTTAAATATATTGGTGGTGTTGATGAAGTAGGTAGAGGACCGCTTGCAGGCCCAGTAGTGACAGCTTGTGTTGTATTACCTAAAAATTATTCTATTGTAGGTATTAATGATTCGAAAAAAGTTTCAGAAAAGAACAGAGAGATATTAAGTGAAATTATTAAAAGGGATGCCATTGCCTATAGTATTGCATCAATCGACAATGAAGTAATTGATAAAATCAACATACTAGAAGCTACAAAAGTTGCTATGCATAAATGTATAGAGGATATAAAAATAAATGTTGGATATATTTTTATTGATGCAATTAAACTAGAGAAACTTTCAATTCCACAAAAAGCAATAATTAAAGGTGATGAAAAAAGCATTTCAATTGCTGCAGCTTCTATTATTGCCAAAGTTTACCGGGATAATTTATTAAAGGAGTATGATTTGATTTATCCAAATTATAATTTTAAATCTAACAAGGGCTATGGTAGTAAAGAACATATAAATGCAATAAAAAAATATGGAATCATAAAAATTCATAGGAGAAGTTTTGTGAAAAATATTGTATAATATATTCTAATCAAGCATATGGGAGAATGAATACATGAATTATAACAATTTGACAAAAAAAGAACTACTTGATGTTAAGGAAACTTTAATTAGTAAATATGAAGATATTAAAACAAAAAAACTTAATTTAGACATGTCAAGAGGTAAGCCTAATAAAGAACAACTTGATATTTCAGCAAAATTATTTCAAAATATAGACTGTTATTTAAATAGAATAGGTGATGATAACTTTGATTTGGGTAATTATGGCTTATTATCTGGAATTGTTGAAGCAAAAAAGCTTTTTGGGGAATTATTAGATAATAGTATTGAAAATATTATTATAGGAGGAAATTCAAGTTTAAACTTAATGTATGATATGTTTGCTCAATTAATGTTATTTGGGAATCAAGACAGTAAGAAACCATGGATAAGAGAAGAAAAAGTTAAATTTATATGTCCTGCACCAGGATATGATAGACATTTTGCTATTTGTGAAAAGTTTAATATCGAGATGATTACTGTAGATATTAATGAAAAAGGTCCAAATATGGATCAAGTAGAAGAACTTGTTAAAAATGATGAAACTATTAAAGGTATATGGTGTGTACCACTATATAGTAATCCTGATGGATATTCATATGACTCTGATACAGTCAAACGTTTAGCAAAAATGGTAACTAAGGCAACAGATTTTAGAATATTTTGGGATAATGCTTACTTAGTACATCATTTATATTCAAATAAACAAGATAAAATAGATAATATTCTTACAACTTGTGAGAAATATAATAATGATAATAGGGTATACATATTTGCATCAACTTCAAAAATATCATTTCCTGGAGCAGGTATATCAGCAATAAGTACTTCAAAGGATAATGTCGCAAATATTTTAGGTAGAATGAAACTTCAAACTATTGGATATGATAAATTAAATATGTTAAGACATGTAATAGCATTTAAAAACAAAGCTGGTATTAAAATACATATGGAAAATTTAGCAGATATCATAAGACCAAAATTTGAAATAGTCTTAAATACATTGGCAAAAGAAATAGAACCGTTAGATATTGCTCGTTGGAATAAACCGCTTGGTGGATATTTTATTAGTTTTTATTCAATGAATGGCACTGCAAAAGAGATTGTTAGTTTATGTAAAAATGCGGGAGTAAAGTTAACAAGTGCGGGAGCTACCTATCCATATAGGCGAGATCCAAAGAATTCAAATATTAGAATTGCACCAACATACCCAACTAATATAGAATTAAAATCTGCTATGGATGTTTTTGTAATTTGTGTCCAACTGGCAACTGTTAAAAAAATATTAGGAGAGTATTAATAATGAGTAAAAAATATGTTAGCCCATTTTCTACAAGGTATGCTTCTGATGAAATGCAATATTTGTTTTCAGAAGAAAAAAAGTTTCAAACTTGGAGGGAACTCTGGGTTGCATTGGCTGAAGCAGAAAAAGAATTAGGTTTAAAGATAACATCAGAACAGATATATGAATTAAACAAATTTAAAAGCATCTTAAATCTTGATGTTGCAAAAAAAATAGAAAAAGAAGTTAGACATGATGTTATGAGCCATGTGAAAGCATATGGCTTACAATGCCAACATGCAAAAGGAATAATTCATTTAGGCGCTACTTCATGTTACGTAGGCGATAACACAGATATACTTATTATGCGTGACGCATTAAAAATTGTTCGTGAGAAAATTGTTAAAGTTATGGCTAATCTAAAAGAATTTGCATTGAAATATAAAAGTTTACCTACTTTAGGTTTCACTCATTTTCAACCTGCGCAATTAGTAACGGTGGGTAAAAGAGCGACGCTATGGCTTAATGAACTACTATTAGACATTGAAGAATTAGAACATGTTTATTCTTCAATTAAAATGAGAGGGGTAAAAGGAACTACAGGTACACAAGCTAGTTATTTGAAATTATTTGATGGTGATCACGGAAAAGTAAAACAATTAGAAAAACAAATTGAAAAATATTTTGATTTTGAGGCATCATATCCTGTTTCAGGGCAAACATATTCTAGAAAGATAGATTCAAAAGTATTAAATTTGTTATCACAAATTGCTCAAAGTTCATATAAATTTGCTAATGATTTACGTTTGTTACAAAGTATGAAAGAAATAGAAGAACCTTTTGAAAATAAACAAATAGGCTCTTCAGCTATGGCCTATAAACGAAATCCAATGAGAAGCGAGCGTATTTGTGCTTTAGCACGGTATGTGATTTCTGACGCATTAAATCCAGCAATTACTGCTGCAACACAATGGTTTGAAAGAACTTTAGATGATTCTGCAAATAGGAGAATTTCTATAGCAGAAGGATTTTTAGCAATTGATGCTATATTAAATATATATATAAATGTGACAAAGAATCTTACTGTATATCCAAAAGTCATATTAAAACATGTTAATGAAGAATTACCTTTTATGGCAACAGAGAATATAATGATGGAAGCTTCAAAAAATGGGGGAGATAGGCAACAACTACATGAAAAAATAAGAGAATATTCCATGATTGCAGCAAAAAGAGTTAAACAAGATGGTTTAAATAATAACCTTTTGGAATTGATAGCTAAAGATGATTTATTTTCTATGGACATAGAGGCTTTGAATAATTTGATGAATCCTATTAATTTTATTGGTAGATGCAAAGAACAAGTTGAAGAATTTATTTCACAATACATTGATGTTATTATTGATAAATATCATATTGATTCACAAGATTTTGAACTAAAAGTATAGTTGTATTTTATTTTCAAATAATATATTATATATATATCCTGTATTTACATGAGGTATAATATGAACAAACCATTATATTACAAATTAAAAGAAGATATCCTTAATGATATTGAAAGTCAAAAGTATAAATCAAATGATATGATTACATCTGAAAATGAATTATGTAAAATTTATAATATTTCTAGGCCTACGGTTAGACAAGCTATTGGTGAATTAACCAATATGGGATATTTATATAAGATTAAAGGTAAAGGTACGTTTGTTAGTGACTATAAAAATATTGAAATTTATGATCACTCAAATGGTTTTCTATTTTCTTTAATTGACTGTAATGATATACAAGGCAGAAATATAATTAATGTTAATATAATTAATGAAAAAGATAAGATATTAAATAAACCTATTGGTTCATATTTTGATTTAGAATATGAACACAACTTAGATAATGAATTTATTTTAACTGAATATACAACAAAGTATCACGATAAAATAGTATACTCACAATCTATTTTACCTGTACGTTATTTTCCAAATGCAGCTGAAAAATTAAAAAATAATGTTTCTTCTATTGATTTAATTGGTGGGAAGTATCATCTTGATGCTAAATATAGTAAATCCATAGTTTATAATACTATTGCTACAAAAGATATGTGTGATATTATGCATATACAAAAAGATAGTGTTGTAATAGTTGTTGA
>Ga0256913_10001876_pt1 | contig 10731 bp, 9 predicted proteins | sample Axial_MatmetaG_FD_185970 | JGI IMG/M metagenome (GOLD analysis project Ga0256913, IMG submission 185970) | Deep-sea worm associated microbial mat communities from Axial Seamount, Juan de Fuca Ridge, Pacific Ocean - Axial_Mat | ecosystem: Environmental > Aquatic > Marine > Oceanic > Microbial...
CGTTTTAAACGGATCGAAGCAATGGATAACGAACGGCGGAGAAGCTCAAATATATACTGTTATCGCTCAGACCGATCCTTCAAGAGGCACCAGGGGACTATCCGCTTTTATAGTGGAGGAAGGAACTCCAGGATTCAGCTACGGAAAAAAAGAGAATAAAATGGGTATAAGAGCCTCTTCGACGATGGAACTGATATTTGAGGATTGCAGAATTCCCGCCGAAAATCTGATAGCACGGGAAGGATATGGGTTCATTGTTGCAATGAAAACCCTCAACAAATCCCGCCCCGGAGTAGCGGCGCAGGCTGTTGGCATAGCCCAGGGAGCTCTTGACGAAGCTGCTGAATACGCCTCGGAGAGGGTCCAGTTCGGTCAGAGAATAAATTCTTTTCAGGGAATCCAGTTTATGCTTGCTGACATGGCAACCCAGACAGAAGCCGCACGGGCGCTGGTATACAGTGTTGCGAAGATGATAGATTCGGGCGAGAAGAAGTACGAAAAAGAATCCGCTATGGCGAAAGTGTTTGCCAGCGATGTGGCTATGAAAGTGACCACGGATGCCGTTCAGATTCTGGGTGGTTACGGTTATATGAAAGAGTATCCTGTTGAGAAGATGATGCGTGACGCGAAAATAACGCAGATATATGAAGGTACAAACCAGATACAGCGCAGCGTAATAGCATCTGCGCTGATTAAGGAAACAGCCGCCAGGGGGAGATAGTGATGCGGATAGTTGTTGCAGTAAAACAGGTTCCGGATACAGCCGAGGTAAGGATAGACGAGGAGCGGGGTACACTTATTCGCGATGGAGTTCCTTCGATACTTAATCCTTTCGACGAGTATGCCCTTGAAGAGGCGATGAGATGGAGAGATGAACTTACTGGAACAGTCACGGTTATAACCATGGGACCTCCCCAGGCCGAAGCGGTTCTCAGGGAGGCGGTTTCAATGGGAGCTGACGAAGCCGTTCTTATTTCCGACAGAGCGTTTGCCGGGGCGGATACATGGGCTACAAGCCATACTCTTGCCAGAGCCGTACAGAAAATAGGGGATGTGGATATAGTTATGACCGGCAAGCAGGCTATTGACGGAGATACCGCTCAGACGGGTCCGAGTATAGCGGCATCACTTGACTGGCCTCAGATAACTTTCGTTGGAAAAGTAAGAGAAATCGACGCAGAAAATATCATTGCCGAGCGTTTCGTTGAAGGAGGTTGCGAAATAATCAGATCCTCCCTTCCGGTTGTAATTACAGTACTCAAAGATGCCAATACTCCAAGGCTTCCCTCCCTCAGGGGAAAGATGAAAGCCCGGAAAATTGAAATACCTGTCTGGGGAAAAAAGGATCTTGAACTGCCCGATGAAGAAATAGGACTGGACGGATCGCCTACAAGAGTTGTGAAAATCAAAACTCCGGAAATCGTTTCGAATGGAGAAATTCATCACGGGGAGCCGGAAGAGCTGGCCAGGCTTCTGGTCGATTCTCTTCTTGGCGGGAAGGTGGAGTAATGGCGAGCATAGAGATACGCAAGGATACCTGCGTCGGCTGTGGCGCGTGTGTACCGGCATGTCCATTCGGAGTCATTTCCATGGAAGATGATCTGGCGGTTATAGGTGATGAATGCACACTTTGCGGAGCATGTGAATCCTCATGTTCCTACGGAGCCATAATTATCCGAACGGGAAATTTACACGCACGGGAGATAGATCAGTACTCTGGTATTATGGTGCTTGCGGAGCAGCGTGACGGAGATATTGATCACAGTACACTTGAAATCCTGGGAGAGGCCGGAAGGCTGGCTGAGATTAACAACAGTGAAGTATCAGTTGTTTTCCTCACCGAACAGGCAGGTGACTGGCCGGAAAAACTTATCAGTTACGGAGCGGACATTGTTTACTATGCGGAAGATTCTCAGCTAAAGCATTTCAGAACCGAACCGTTTTCCCGAATAACCCAGAGACTGATAATCGAAAAGAAACCTGCGGTTGTATTGGCAGCGGCAACTACTACCGGCCGTGATCTCATGCCCAGGATCTCCAAGAACCTGAATACTGGACTTACCGCCGATTGCACAGAACTGGCAATCGATCCTGAAACCGGAGGTCTGCTGCAGACACGACCTGCCTTTGGAGGGAATATCCTGGCAACGATTGTCTGTTCGGATACCAGACCTCAGATGGCAACCGTCAGACCCAGAGTCATGAAAGCTGCTGAACCGGATGATGCCAGAGAAGGTAAACTGGAGAAGATAGAACTGTCTCCGGAAGATCTGGTCAGCAGAACGGAAGTGCTGGAATTCAAACCTCTTGATGAGGGAGAGGTCGATATAACCGAAGCTGAGATTATTGTATCGGGCGGCAGAGGGCTTAAAGCCCCGGAGAATTTTGCTTTGCTTGAGGAGCTTGCAGGACTTCTTGACGGCAGTATCGGGGCAAGCCGAGCGGCCATAGACGCGGGCTGGATCCCTTATCCGCATCAGGTTGGACAGACCGGTAAAACAGTGCAGCCGAAAACCTACATTGCCTGCGGTATATCCGGAGCCGTTCAGCACAGGGTGGGGATGCAGTCATCGGACAGGATCTTTGCTGTTAACAAGGATGAAACCGCTCCTATTTTTGAATTCTGTGATGAGGGATTTGTAGGTGATCTCTTTGAGATTATTCCTCTTGTTATCAAGGAAATAAAGCGCAGGAGAAAGTAATCAACCTGTTTCGCAGCGCTGACCAGCGATGTGAAAAGATAGTTTAGCAAACATACTGAAACGTGGTAAGATGCTGAAAGACAGTAAAGTAACGGCGAGTACGGATAGTACTGAATACTACCGTCTGACTCCCCGGGAAACCCTCGAGAAGCTTGGAACCACTGAAAAGGGATTGTCCAGAAAAGCTGCGGAGAAGATACGTTCACGGACAGGTTCCAACGAAATAGCGGCAGACGTAACCGTTCCAAAATGGATGGTTTTTCTGAAGCAGTTCCGTGATCTGCTTGTTCTTGTGCTGATAGCTGCTGGTGTAGTCTCATTTTTCATTGGCAGCTACCGTGATGGCGTCGTAATGTTCGTTATTGTCATCATCAACGCCATTATAGGCTTCATACAGGAGTACAAAGCCGGTAAAATACTGGAGCGGCTCAAGGAGCTTATCAAATCCCCGGCGAGGGTAATGGTCGATGGAGAACTAACGGAAATAGCTCAGGGCATGCTCGTGCCTGGAGATATTGTTGAAGTTGAGGCGGGAGACAAGATCCCGGCTGATATAAGACTTCTTGAATGTTTTGACTTCCGGACGGTAGAATTTTCACTTACAGGCGAATCGATGCCACAGGAGAAGAATACTAACGCGGTCAGTGCCACCTGCATAATTGCCGATCAGGAAAATATGGTTTTCATGGGAACAACGGTGGCAACTGGCAGCGCTACAGGTGTTGTCGTCAGGACCGGTATGGCTACCGAAATGGGCAAGATAGCTAGTATGACTCAGAAAACGGCTGCGGTTAAATCACCGCTGCAGAAGGAGCTTGGAACCCTTGCAAAGTGGCTTACCGGCATTGTTATTATTCTGAGTATTGGTCTTTTCGGAGTTGCTTACTGGCAGGGGTTTCCGCTTGTGACAAGCATGATACTTGCCCTCGGTGTCGCGGTGGCTTCCGTTCCCCAGGCGCTTCCCGCGCAGGTAACTGTTGCCCTTACCGCCGCAAGTAAAAGGCTTGCTGAAAGGAAGGCAGTGGTAAAGAACCTGCCCTCGGTTGAAACCCTGGGATCTACCACTGTGATATGTACGGATAAAACAGGTACGCTTACGAAAAACGAAATGACCGCAACAAAGGTCTGGTTTGACGGAAGTGAATACAGACTTTCGGGGATAGGTTACAAACCGGAAGGAAAGTTACTGGATTCCGATGGAAACCCCGTAAACGAGGAGCAGATAGGTAAAATTGAAATAATGATGGATGCCGGAACTATGGCATCCAACGCTGAGATTCATGCTCCTGACGAGGATCATATCAGCTGGTATCCCGTTGGAGATCCTACCGAGGCCGCTCTTGTAGCCATGTCCACAAAACTTGGAACAAGAAGCCCGAAAGAGGATGAGGAAAATCCGGAACTGCACGAATTTCCCTTCGATTCCGAAAGGAAAAGGATGAGTTCGGTGCGTAAGTTCGGTGACAGGATTCAGCTGGCTATGAAGGGGGCTACCGACAGCGTTCTTTCCATCTCGAAATTCATTTACAGAAACGGTGAAGCCGTTCCGATGACCGACGAAGACAGGGAACGGATAAAAGCAATTAACGAGGAGTATTCAGATCAGGCATTGAGGGTACTGGCAATCGCTTTCCGCCCCCTTGAACTGGATGGTTCCGATTACATTATAGAAGAGATAGAAAAGGATGTTATCTTCCTCGGTCTTGTGGGAATGACAGATCCGCCGAAGGAGGGGGTAAAAGAAGCGATAGCAGCGTGTCATGAAGCCAGAATAAGAATTGTCATAATGACTGGAGACCATGCGATAACAGCAAAAGCGGTTGGACGGGAGATAGGTCTCTGCCGGAATGGAGAACCTTCTGTTTACACCGGGGAGCAGCTTGAAGATATGAGTAGCGAAGAGCTTTCCCGAATTCTCATGGCGGGGGACTCGGTGATATTTTCAAGAGTGAGTCCCGAACACAAGCTGAGAATCGTGAATATTCTTGAGGATCAGAACGAAGTAGTGGCTGTAACAGGCGATGGAGTCAACGATGCTCCTGCACTTAAGCGGGCGGATATAGGTGTCGCTATGGGAATTACGGGAACCGATGTTGCCAAAGAAGCCGCTGAATTGATTCTTCTTGATGACAGCTTTCCGACGCTGGTTGAGGCTGTGAAGGAAGGCAGAACGATCTACGATAATCTCAGAAAAACCGTCCTTGCCTCAATGACCACAAATGCTGCCGAGCTTGGAATCGTAATACTCGGACTCAGCGCCGTGGCGCTGGGTAACTGGGCTATTCCCATGCTTGCTCTTCAGATACTTGCCATCGACCTCCTGGCGGAAGTAATGCCCCTTACCTGTCTTACGTTTGACCCTTCGGTCAGTGGTATAATGCGGATTCCGCCGAGGAAGCAGTGCGATCATATAATGAACAGACAGTCATCACTCGAAGTTCTTTTTCTTGGAATCCTGATGGGTGGACTTGCATTCGGTAATTATGCGCTCAGCATGTTTCGGACAGGTGTAATTTTCCCGTCTGACGTCCTGAACTCTATAGATATTGCTGATTACCTCAGAGCGACAACGATAGCGTATTTGACAATTGCTTTCTGTCAGTATGCAAACGTTCTCTCGAGGAGGTTCAGATTCACATCTGTCTTCAACAGGAATATCTTTGGCAACAGAGTACTGCTCTGGTCCATTCTGCTTTCCATCAGCCTTATAGGTATTGCTGTTTACGTGCCTTTCATAAGTAAGTTTCTCTACTTCAAAGGACCGGGGCTGATAGACTGGTTATTCGTACTTGGCGCAGCGCTGATATTTCTTGGCGTATTCGAACTGATAAAGCTCCGCAGACGGACCAGGTATGGGAAAACCATTTCAGTCGGATAAAATATTTTCGTTGAAGTTCTTCCACCGGCGGTATGAACTGAATGGTTGAAAAAAAGGCCGTGCTCCATGTTCATACTGACGCTTCCGATGGAACCGGTACGATAGAAGACGTTATTTCGAGTGCGGTATCTGCGGGAGTGGATATTATCGGAATTAACGACCACAAAACGCTAAGTTCCCGGAAAAGGGGTTTCGGAGGCTGGAGACATCCCCTTTTTGTTCTTGCGGGCGCCGAGCTTGAAGATTCAGGAGAGAACAGTCATCTCCTGGTTTATGGAATCGACGAGCTCCCTGAAACCGGCAAGACAGAAGAACAGATAGCCTTCATTAATGGAAACGGTGGCATCGCCATTGCCGCGCACCCGACGGAAGAACCAGGTAAACTTCCCCGGACAAGAAGCTACTCATGGAAGGCGGGGGATACGTCAGGGCTTTCGGGAGTAGAGGTGTGGAACTACATGTCACTCTGGAAGAAAGGAATTTCACCTTTTAACGCTCTCGCAAAGCTGAAGCACCCGGACAGGTATGTGGAACATCCTGATCGTCGCGCGGTAGAGTTCTGGGAAGGGATCGGAGGCTGCGCAATTGGCTCCCCGGACGCTCATGCGCTTAAATTCGGGATCGGACGCGCGGGTTTTGAGGTCTTCCCTTACGATATGCTGTTCAGAAGGCTTGTAACGCATATACTTCTTGACGAAGACCTGTCAGGCTCCGATGAAGAAGCAGAAAAGCAGATACTGTCGGCACTTAAACGGGGGTCCTGTTTTACCAGTAATGCTCTGCATGGTGATGCTTTCGGTTTCAGGGCCGGATGGGAAGATGACGGTATTCTGCTTAATCTTCCGGGAGCCGGGGAAGTAGTAGTAAGCAAGTCCTCTGATGTGCTCTGGAAGGGTAATCTTGAGGCTGGAAGTCAAAGAATCAGTTTAAAACACATCGAACGCCTTTCGATCGGAGTATTAAAAGAAGGGAGATCATGGATATACTGCGGAATTCCATAGTTACTTTGTTAGTGCTTGTATCAGTCGCGTCATCAACTCCGGTTGATTCCACACGTGATCTCCTTGATGCCATAGAGTATGGCGATGGAGACAGATTTCTGGAACTGATGTCGGAAAGTATCAGAGCTCAAATTGAGTCAAGCTATCGGCAGTTAAAGGAACTTGCTGCTGAAGATCCCGGGATGGCCGAAACACTGCTTGGTGAACTGGGAATGAACCTTACGGTGTGGGATCTTGAACGAATGACAACCGGTGACTTCATCACGAGAATGCTCAGTGGCGTTTACCTGCCTCCAGCTGAGAATGTTGTCTCGGAAGAAGCTTCTTTGAACGGAAGAAACGCTGAGGTTGTATTTACCTGGGATTCAGGATTTTCGCTTACTCTTCAGTTCACCTGGGAAGAGTCGGACTGGAAGGTTACGGGCACTCCTGTTCTTGATCAGCTATTTTAGTTTTAAAGATTCGGAACGAAGATAAGCAGACTGGACTTTTCTACTTTCCTGTTGACGCAGGAGCCTGCAAGAGTGTAGTATTTATTGTTCATGGAAATCGTCAGAATTTGCATGTTCCATTTTAGCGGAATTTGTGATATTTCTGATACTTTGTTTAATGGAGGGTAAAATGCGAAAGATTCTCGCTGTAATAAGTGTTGCCGGGCTTGTAATCATGGCTTGCGGCGGCGGTGGTGGCGCCGGCAGTCCCGAGGACGCAGTCAACGGTATGTTCACTGCACTGAAGAATGCAGATATCGACGCTATGATGCAGTACATGCCGGAATCCGAACGTGACACAATTTCAGATGAAGATCGTGATATGGCGGAGAGCATGCTTGGTATGATGTCCGATATAGAGTTTGAGGTTACAAATTCCGAGATAGATGGCGATAACGCAACCGTAACGGTTAATGTTACTTTCATGGGTGAAACACAGGAGCAGGATATTGATCTCATGAAGGAAAACGGTAGCTGGGTAATCACAAGCGGCGGAATGTTCTAAGCATATTACAGGAATGTTCAGAAGGAGCCTCGCCAGGGGCTCCTTTTTTTACTTGTACCCGGGCATAATCAGAGAATCAGCATGTATAGAGTTTCCGCCCGATTAAACAGTTCAATTGATATCCAGGGTTGATATTACAAAAGGAAGCTGTTCTGTTGCCAGCCGAGTGATATTGTCCGGAAATCAGTAATGGCGGAGGACCGGGGACTCGAACCCCGAAGGGATTGAACCCGGCGGATTTCAAATCCGCTGCCTTACCAATTAGACTAGTCCTCCGCAACGGTCGAATTTAAGTTATCATACTGTAATGGTCAATCAGTGTCTTTCCAGGGCGAAGGGGATGTAACATTGCTGGAAATGGAATTGAAATTCAGAGTTGACGATTTCAAAGATGTGGAACTGCATCTGGAAAGTATCGGGGTTAATCCCGGGAATCCTGTTGAAGAGAAGAATATAGTGCTTGATCTTATGGGAGGTCCTCTCCGAAAGATGGACACACTTTTCCGTCTGAGAAACTGCGAAGGCGGAACGCTCGTAACTGTGAAAAAGCCCCTTCCGGCTACTGCGCTGAAGGTCAGGCATGAAGAGGAAGCTGTTCTTGACTGTTCACTGGAACACGCACTGAAACTTTTCGCGCTTCTCGGGTACGGTGTAGTGTACAGATACGAAAAGACCAGAAGGGAATGCAGGATTGGAAAAGCTCTGATATGCCTTGATGAACTGTGGTTCGGCCGGTTCGTTGAAATCGAGGCTGAGTCGGAGGAAGATGTCATGAAAGCTGTTGATGAGCTGGGGTTTAACCCGGAGGACGGGATACGATTCAGTTATGCAGCTCTGGAGAAGCATGCCGAAGATACGGTCAGATAACGTGTGCTGTTCTTCTGAATATTTCCATGTACGAACCTTGACAAATAACAGTTTCTGAGGCATTTATCGGAACTCCATGAAATCTGTGGTACAATTTCTGAATTTTTAAGGGAGCATATTAATGAACGAGCATAATACAGTTGAAAGAAAATTGAAGACGGATATCCATTACAAGAACGCTATAAGGAAAGATCTTGTTAACAGCATTCGTCAAATGCATGAGTGGCAGGAAAGACTCAATCAGATACATAACATTCGCAAAGAGAAGAAACTCAAAAGGACTCTTGAAAGATATCGCGGTTTCATAGAGGAAATGAGGACGTTTCTCTCACCTCTGCTTGATGAACTGGAATCGAATATCAAAGAAGAAATGAGTTTCAGCGAAGATGAGATCAAGGAATTCCAGAAGGAAGTTCAGGAAGAAACAAACCTGGCTACCGAAGCCAGGATTGCATTTGAGAAAGCCAGAGATACTTCGGAAGCGGCTGAAAATGAAAAACTTGAACCTGAAACACTGGCAGCTTTGAAGGAGGCCTACAGTAAAGCCTGGAGAGCCTTCCGGCTCGAGAATCACAAGCTTGAAGAAGCCCGCGGTGAACTTGAAAGCGAAGAGACTGACAAAGAGATTTTCAAGAGAGAGCTGAAGCGTATTCACGTAGAGCGGCATTTCGTCAAAGAGGTTTAAACTGCATGGAAATCTTTCCGCGCAGAAAGATTGAAGCCAGGCTTGGGATTACGATCGTTGCGTGTATTCTTTTCAGCATTCCGTTCATTGTTTCCGTAAAAGGTATAATAGTAGTACCGGTAATATTCGCGGTTGGAGCTGTGTATTACTTTGGTATTTACTATCCAAAGTACCTGAAAAGGAAAAGAATATCAGAAAATCCTCTCAGCAGTGAGGACAGGGCCATTCTGTCGGAGTATGTGACTTTCTACAACTCCATGTCCGGGAGTGATAAACACACTTACGAATCCGATATTGCGATATTTCTTGCTGAGCATACCATTACAGGCGTGGATGAAGTCGAGATAACAAGGAAAGTGGAACTTCTGGTAGCCGCAACAGCGGTTCGCCTTGTTTTCAAAAGACCGGAATGGGAGTACAGGGATTTTGGAGAAATACTCGTGTATCCCGGAGGTTTCAGGACTGACGGCTCGTATTCCACTGATCTGAGGGGTGCCGAATCGGTCGCAGCCGGGCTCGTCCATTCATCGGGCAATGTAATTTTATCCCTTCCTCATCTTCTCGCGGGGTTTCAGCATGATAACGATGGGTACAATGTTGGATATCATGAATTTGCCCATGTGCTTGACGGTTATCATCCCGATGGTATTCCCGATGAGCTTTCGCTTGGAGCGTATCAACCATGGATTGAAGTCATGCGCCGGGAGTTCGAAAAGGTTCATAAAGGAAAGTCCATGCTCCGCCAGTATGCGGGAACAAATCCCGCCGAGTTCTTTGCCTGCGCTGTTGAAGCATTTTTTGAAAAACCTGATATGATGAAAAAGAAAGCTCCGGAACTGTACGGACAACTTTCAGAATTCTTCAATCAGGATCCCTGATTCAAGCATCCGGAGACTATTTTCGGAATTTCCGTACTGAAGACTGGTCTTGTTTCGATTTTCATGTTGGTTAATATTGTTTACATTATTATGGTTTGGATGGTATGAAGATACTTATTGCTGATGACGATCCGATTAGTAGAAAGATTCTCTCGAAAGTTGTAGGAGATCTCGGTTACGAACCCGTGACGGTCAGCAACGGGAAAGATGCTCTTGATAGTATTGAGCGTAAGGAGTGTTCCGTTATCCTTCTTGACTGGATGATGCCCGGGATGGATGGTATCGAAGTCTGCCGGAAAATCCGAAGGTTTGATGATGAACATGTTTGTTACATCATCATCAACAGTGCAAGGGAAGGATCCGATGACATCAGCAGGGCTCTCATGGCTGGCGCGAACGATTTTATTTCGAAAAAAACAGATTCAACCGAACTCAAAGCCAGAATTGATGTAGGGGTTAGAACTGCACAGCTTGAAGAGAAGCTGATAGATCTAAATAAACAGCTCAAGTATCTCGTCAGAACCGACAGTCTTACCGGTTTGCTGAATCATGCGGCTATTCTTAAAGAGCTGAGCATGGAGCTTGAACGCGGGAAAAGAGACAACACTTCAACAAGCATACTGATGCTTGATCTGGATAGATTCAAGGCTCTCAATGATACGTACGGCCACCAGACCGGTGACGAGATTCTCATTAACTTTTCCAACCTTCTTACCCAGAGCTG
>Ga0256913_10001877_pt1 | contig 10729 bp, 10 predicted proteins | sample Axial_MatmetaG_FD_185970 | JGI IMG/M metagenome (GOLD analysis project Ga0256913, IMG submission 185970) | Deep-sea worm associated microbial mat communities from Axial Seamount, Juan de Fuca Ridge, Pacific Ocean - Axial_Mat | ecosystem: Environmental > Aquatic > Marine > Oceanic > Microbial...
GTAGTCGACTACTCCCTCATGAACAAACCTGTCATAGAGGTTTCCAAGTGCCCCTCCGATAAGAAGGCCTGAGGGAAAGGCATAGTGCTTAAGGTAGCCTCTGGAGAGAATATAGTAGAGAATTCCCCCTATAAACAGGAGCTGAATCCACTTTAAATAGGTACCGACAAAGGCAAACATGGAAAAAGCTACACCTTTATTGAAATGAAGAGAGAGGTCGATACACTGTCCCTCCCGGTAATACCCGTCGAGAAAGAGTGTTTTAATGCTTTGGTCTACAACAAATGTACCGATGGCAGCCAGAAGAAAAACAGTGAAAATACGCATTAGGCAAGTGCTTTTTTAAAGAAATCTACACACGCTTCCATGCTGCTTTCAAGCAGTGTTTCATTTTTGCCTTCAAGTAGAAGACGGATTTTGTTCTCTGTGCCGGAGTATCTGAAGAGATGGCGCATCCCCTCCTCTGTCATTTTCTGCTGCAGTGCTTCCAGCCCTTCAATTGTCTCAATTGGCCGTTTCTCTTTTATGGGAAGGTTGACCTGTATCTGAGGATAAGAGCAGTAGGGGTTGAAAGCTTCGCTGGCTCTCTTCCCTGTATTGACCAGGTAGGCCAATGCCTGAAGGGCACTTGATATGCCGTCACCGGTTTTGGCATAGTCGGAAAAAATAATGTGTCCGCTCTGCTCTCCTCCGAAATTCAAGCCTTTCTCCTGCATAAGCTCAACCACATTTTTGTCGCCGACAGCAGAACGGAAGAGGGTAATACCCTCTGAGGCTAGATACTCTTCCAGCCCCTGATTGCTCATGACGGTAGCAACCATGCCACTCTTTTTCAGCTCCCCTATTTTTTTCATGTGTACGGCAAGTACAGCCATAAGTTTGTCACCGTCTACACTCTCTCCTTTTTCATCTACGACCACCAAACGGTCCGCATCTCCATCGAGTGCCAGTCCGATATCTGCCCGTTTGTCCAACACAACCTTGGCAAGTGTTTCCGGATGCATGGCGCCACATCCTTCATTAATGTTGAACCCGTCTGGTTCATTGCCGATCACGACAACCTCTGCGCCAAGTTCCTGTAAAATGGTAGGCCCTACAACGTAGCCTGCACCATTTGCACAGTCAATAATGACACGTTTCCCCGCAAGGCTCAGCGTTTTAGGGAAAGAGTTTTTGATATGTACGATGTAACGGCCGATGACATCATCGATTCTTTTGGATTTACCTATCAGTTTGCCTACGGCCTGTGCTGCTTCAATAGCGGCATCATCGGCATAGATTTTTTCGATCTTCTCCTCCTCCACCCGGCTCAGCTTATTGCCTTCACTGTCAAAAAATTTAATACCGTTATCATAAAAAGGGTTATGGCTTGCCGAAATCATAATGCCGGCATCACAACGCATATTCTCTGTAAGAAAAGCCACGGCAGGTGTAGGCATTGGCCCAATTTGAATTACGTCGAATCCTACGGCGGTCAAACCGGAGACAATGGCGTTTTCTATCATATATCCGCTGCGCCGGGTATCTTTGCCAACCAGGATTTTATTGGTTTTTGTAAATTGCTTAAAGTAGATACCTGTTGCCATGGCAAGACGCATTGCATTCACGGCACTGACTTTCTTTCCCGCTTTTCCCCTTACGCCATCTGTTCCAAAAAGTGTCACTTGTATATCCTTGTTTTATCTGAATTATGGAGCTAATTCTACTTAAAATAGATTAATTTTCCTCAACCGCTCCTCTAAAGTGCTGCTGATTAATAATAGTTTAATTTTGTTTTAGCTATTATTCGCGCACTAATTTCACCCAAAAGCCTACCGGCTGACTATCCGTAGCATAGTAGGGTATTACATTTAAAAAAGGAACATTTGATGGCACACCACAAATCAGCAAAAAAAAGAATTTTGCAGACAGCGAAAAGAACAGAAAGAAACAGATACTACAGAACCAGAATCAAAAATATTACCAAAGCGGTACATGAAGCGGTAGCTGCTGCAGATATGGGCGCAGCACAAGAGGCTTTCAAAATAGCAAACAAGCAGATTCACTCACTGGTGAGCAAAGGATTTATCAAAAAATCCACAGCAGCAAGAAAAGTGAGCCGTCTGCATAAAATGGTAAACAAAATCGAAGCTGCTTAACGGCGCTATGCCAATCGGCCCTCTGTGGCCTATGCGGCATGCCCGCATCTTACTCTCTTACAATCCAACATAAAGAACGACTATGTTCAAAGAAAAACTTCAACCTTTTATAGACAGATATAATGAGATCAGTACACTCTTGAGCTCCCCTGATATCGCCAGTGATATTCAGCGCATGACGGAACTCAGCAAAGAGCAGTCCGGCCTTTCCGAACTGGTGGAAAAAGCTACACTCTACATAGAAACAGCTGATGCAATAGAGGAAAACAAAGAACTTCTCGGCGATGATGAACTGGGAGAGCTTGCCAAAGAGGAGCTTTCAGAACTTGAACCTATGCTTCCTGCGCTTGAAGAGGAGATCAAAGTACTGATGATCCCAAAAGACAAGAATGATGACAAAAATATCTTTCTGGAACTTCGTGCCGGTGCTGGAGGGGATGAGAGTGCCCTGTTTGTTGCGGATGTTTTTAAAATGTATACCCGCTTTGCAGAACAGATGGGATGGAAAGTGGAGATTGTCAGCACCAATGACGGTACGGCAGGCGGATACAAGGAGCTTATAGCAGAGATCAAAGGACAGGGAGTCTACTCCCAGCTTAAGTATGAGGCTGGTACCCACCGTGTACAAAGAGTTCCGGACACGGAGACACAGGGAAGAGTTCATACCTCTGCCATCACCGTAGCCATTATTCCCGAGGTTGATGATGTGGAGGTTGACATTAAGCCCAATGAGATTCGAATGGATGTATTTCGTGCAAGTGGCTGTGGAGGACAGTGTGTGAATACCACGGATTCTGCGGTTCGACTGACACATATACCTACAGGTGTGGTTGTTTCTATCCAGGATGAAAAGTCACAACACAAAAACAGGGACAAGGCGATGAAGGTTCTTAAAGCAAGAGTCTATGAAGCGGAGTTGCAAAAACAGCTGGATGAAACCTCAAGTCAGAGAAAACTGCAGGTTGGTTCTGGTGACCGTTCCGAGAAGATCCGAACCTACAACTATCCGCAAAACAGGCTGACGGACCATCGTATCGGCTTGACCCTTTATGCGCTTGACGATATCATGAACAATGGCAATCTCAGGCTTGTTATCGATCCTCTGATTGCACATGCCCAGACAGAGGCAATTAAAGAGGCCGGCCTGTAGCTTTCAGGTGACATATTCCTCTTTACCGGAGAACCCGGTAATAAAACTTATTTGATTTTTTTGCTCTCTGTGACGGTTTTACCGGAAAGGTCTCTCCAGGTAATATCGACTTTATCTCCTTTCTTTCCCCCTTTAAATTTAAATTTAAACTGTGGATTTTTAGACCAGAACTGACTGGTAGAGACATCATAGACGACCCTCTCCCCCACTTTTGCGGTAATATGTGTGATAAAATTTGCTTTTTTACCTTTTTTCTTTGCCTGATCGTATGTAAGCATGGCATGTTTCGCCATTGCTTTGACTCCGACAATGTCGCCTTTGAGTTTCGCTTTGATTTTCATATTGCTCATAGTATTCCTTTTATTATCTTTGCATTTGAATGATGATTTGAAAGGGGCCTTTCAGCCTAGCCTTCACATCCGCCTTTTGCGACCTGTAGTGCTTTTTCCCCCATGTAGAATTTACCATCTTTCGCCTCTACAATAGCCGTAATCGTACCGTTTCCACCATTTTCATCGGTTGCTTTGAGTTTGATTTTAAGAAAGTAGTCTACAATGCCACCTTCCGGTACATGAAAGACAGCAATAGTGCTTTCAGGGTTCATGTCCTGGAAAAGAGCTACAGTTTTTGCATCAATATCGGACTTGATCGTAACGGGGACGGAGCCTCCGTTACTTGCCACCTTGGGTACTTTGATTGTGACACCCTTCGCTTCAGGCTTGATGTCGCCATATAATGCTTTTATTGCTGCATCTACTTTTTTTGCTGTCCAGGCATCAGGTTTTGTTGCTCTGAAGTCAATAGTACCAGCAGCACTTAAAATGGCTGGCAGTGCAGTCACAGCCATCACGCCTAATCCTAAAAAATTTCTTCTATTCATTGTGATTCCTTCGTATCTGAAATTAATGTACTCTCTATGAGGTACTATCCTATTTGCTTATCTTAACCATATAATCGACAATCTGTTTGATCTCGTTATCGGGTAAAGAGGTTCCTCCTCTTGGGGGCATGCCGTTGATCCCGTCAATGGCATGATGATAGACGTTCTCTATCCCTTTTTTAAGGACCGCATGCCAGGCTTTCTTGTTTCCGACTTCTGGTGCACCCATTGCATCGGTGGCATGACAAACGGCACATGATGTCTCATATGCTGTTTTCCCAGGTGTGTCTGCTCCCTCTTTTTTAGGAGGAAGCTCTCTCTTTGTAGAGATAGGAGGCTCATAGTCGCTGATACCGCTGCCGGAAATTCTTGCCAGTTTCGGTTCCCCCTCAAAACAGTTTGTCATGCATCGGGTTCCGTTGCCGTAGTGTGAAAAGTCATTAAAGTAGGCTCTTGTATTCTCAAGCCCATCAGGTCCATCTATATTGGGGACAAAACCATCTTTGTTTGGCATCACAAGCTTCAGGAGCTTCTCCCTGTTCAATACATACTCATCCTCAAGCTCTTGCCCGTCGATGGTCAATTCGTTGATAGAGATAATATAGGCAACCAGTGCATATACTTCATCATCACTCAATGACATAGGAGCAGGATGGGGCATACCGGTTTTGATATACCACCAGAGTGTACTGGCTCTTGGCCAGTAGGTGCCAAATACCCTGACGGGCCCATCATCATCCGGAGAGTGTCTTTGGTTTGTTAATGATTTCTGTCCTTCATAGGCATTGCCTTTTTGCAGCGCCGGGTATCCCGCTCCGCCGGTACCAAAATCAAAGTGGCAGGAGGCACACTTCTCTTCATAAAGCTCATCGCCATCTTCGACAGAGCCTTCACCTTCAGGCAGGCCGGTACCGTCAGGCATAACATCAATATTCCATGCGGCTACTTCCTTTTCGGTGGGGATGCGCCCTTTGTTAAAGGTGCTTTTATGCACGGTTTCATTGACAAAATAGGCAGCAGTTCTGCCGTTTTTGACAGGATAGGTCGCTCCGCCGTCAATGACATTTTTCCCATTGGCATAGGTACGGGTCCCTCCTGTATCTCCGGCAACTACCGTTGTGGTCATTGCCGCAGCTATCACGGAAGATAGTAGTATGTTATGATAAGACTTGAACATTGTTCACCTCCCCTTTTTCTGTAACTTCCCAGGTAAAGATACCGTTTCTGTGGTAGACAGACTCGACTCCCATTACCTCCCGTTCATGTTTGACGGTTGGCTGAATATGTCCGGCATCATCCCGTGCACGGCTCGAGAGGAGTAACGGTTTTCCTTCATAGGTATAGATCAGACTGAAACGTGTCCATGCTTTTGGTAAAACAAGGCCCTTCAGGCTTGCTTCAACCCAGTTTTTCCCACCATCAAAGGAGATGTCGACTCCCTCTATGGTTCCCATACCTGACCAGGCAAGCCCCTCTATTTCAACGATCTCCCCTTTTTTAAGGGATCTCCATGGTTTGTCAGGGCAAGGCGAAGTGATGACGGAGTTGACCTCATTGGCATAGAAGTGCTGAATGGCTTTGCCGCTTGGTTTCAATGCTGTATATTTTGCAGTCTCCTCTTTGGCATAAAATGGTTCAGCTGCAAATTCAAGCCTTCCCAGCCATTTAACGCAGAGGTTCCCTTCCCATCCTGGTACAAGCAGTCTGATGGGGTACCCCTGTTCCGGTCTTAGTGCTTCGCCATTTTGCCCCCAGACAATCATGGCATCATCCAGCACTTTGTCTATGGGAATGGTTCGTCCCATATGGGAGTTGTCTACCCCCTCTGCGAGCATCCACTTTGCCTCTTTTTTCAATCCAAGGTCCTTGAGAATATCTTTAATATAAACACCTGTCCATTCCGCACAGGACATCATCCCTTTGGCAAACTGGATAGAGGGGAACTGAGGCCCTCTCCACTCCGGTCCGCCATTGGCAGGGCACTCGATAAAGTGGATTCTGCTTACATTCGGATAACGTTTGAGCTCATCCATGGTGAGCACAATAGGTTTCTCCATCATACCATGAATCATCAGGCGATGTTCATTGGGGTCTATCTCCGCCGTACCGCCATGTGAACGGCTGAAAAACAATCCATTTGGGGTAATGATGCCCATCGATTCATGGATGGGAGACATGGCAATGGAGGCATAGTAGTTTCCGGAAGAGAGTAGTTTCGTATTTCGTCTTGTGTTGTGATATTCATAGGGTGAGGGCTGTCCGTAAAGATTATGTGTGACAGGGTATCCAAAGGATGTACCCCATTTTTTCTCTTCAAGAATTGCAGGGTCACCCTTCTTCTCCTGATGCGCTTCGGCATCTATTTTTACAGGAGCCATAATAGTGGCTGCTGTGAGTGCGCTGACTGAATAAACTGCTGTTTTTCTAAAGAAATCTCTTCGTTCCGGTTTCATAGCCGCATCTGATAGAGGTATCTTCTCTTTAGATAGGATAGGTCTCTTATTCATTTGTCCTCCTTATGTTTACTAGTAACACTTATTTATCTAAAAGAATCATATTGCGTTACTTCTGACCTTCATTGTATTGGAATCCATACTGAGTTGTCAAGGGATCAGCCAATTTAATATCATTTTTATGAAACTATTTATAAAATCTATACATATACTATATATTTAAAAAACATAATCAAAAAAATAGATTTTCTCCATCAGTAAAATCTATTTTTCTATTACGGTATAGCAAATTTCTGGAAAGTCTATGGCCTGTATAGGGTATCTCTAATATATTTTGCTCTCCATCTGGAATAGAGTGGCGTGCTGCCAATCATTTTTTGTTACAATAATAAGAGGATGGTTGTATCTATGCAGACTATCGACCAAATAGATCCCAAAAGGTTTGTACAGATGAAAGTTGTAGGAAATGTGCTGTCACTTTATCTTTCACCGCTGCAGAGTGCTTTCCCTGAAAAGAGAGAAGAGATCAAGTGTGACAGGAGAGGTGTGCAGGGAGACAGACACTATAATAGTGATATAGATCGTTCGGTACTTATTACGACCAAAGAGAGTTATCATCTTGCCCGAAACAATGGGATAGCATTATCTTATGGCGTATTGGGAGAGAATTTGCTTATCGATTATAATCCGTATCATCTTCCTCCCGGGCAGCGGTTGTTGATTGGGGAGGTTCTTTTGGAGGTGAGTCAGCTGTGTCCGTTATGCAGGCATCTCTCCCACATAGACAAAGCATTGCCGAAACTGCTTCAAAACAATAGAGGTGTGTTTATGAAGGTGATAGAGCCCGGCACTATAAAGGCAGGAGATTCAATCACGCTTCTCTTCTGAATCTCTACGCAAAGGCAGGTTTATTTACCTGCTTTAAGTTCTTGAAGCATGGTTTCAAATCTCTTTTGTGCATCGAGAAGGACTTCTATGGAGTGTTTGTCTGTAATATTGAGAGAATCTATCCATTTATAGACATTCGGAAATGCCATATGAATGGTTTTTTCTCCGGTTTTCTGATATTTGTAGGCGGAGCATGGGGCAAAAGCACCGGCTTCCGGGTGTTGCTTGGAAATTTCGTAAATAACGGAGATTTTACAGATGGAGTAGACATCATAAAAGAGATACCACTCTTTGTCATGCTCGTCAAAGTCGTAGTTTAAATCTGTAAACCCGGCCATTACAAAACCGTTTGGTGCAAGTTTCCCTTCAAACTCTGTTTCGAAATCATCTTTTGCATCTTCCCAGTCTTCACCCTTCTGAGCCATAGTGATACGTGTAATCACCTCTTTGTCGGAGTGTTTACTCTGATAGCCAAGGTCAATAAATTTCCCTTGCGGCATAGCATGTTTCAATGCCTCTTCAATTTTCTTTCCCAATTTTACTATTTCGGTATTATCTGCCGGTATTTTCATCATTTTAGCCATGATCTCCGGTCTGAGTGTCGCTACATTGATGCTCTTCTCTCCTCTCTTGGTATAGATAGACATGGAGAGTGGGGTAAACAGCCCAATATCTGGATATTTCTCAGCCAGTGCCAATGCCGTATCTTTTCTAAAAACAACCATCAGGTTATAGACATCCATATGTGTCTTCTTGAAATCCCTTTTAAATGGAAAGTTCATATCATTGTTTGCTGCAATAGTAAACCCGGCTTTTTTAAAAGCCGCCTCTATACTTTTTGGAGTAATTTTTCCATCGTTATTCTCCTGTTGCCATACTCTTACATCTTGCTGTGCCGATCCTGCCATGACACCGGTTACGGCCAGCAGGACTACACATAAAGTGCGTATCAGTTTTTTCATTTTGGATCCTTTGGATTTGATTGCTTGCTCCATGAAGTGAATGTACTATATTCCTTCTCTTAGAGGTGCTCACATTTATTATAACCGAACTTTGAAGAATTGGAAACGGATAGTCTGTATCTAGGGGAAAAAGAGAAGAAATTCAATAGTTTTGATGGTAAAAAGATTTTCTCAACAGTTAGATTGTAGTTAAATATCAATTAAACTGTCAAAGAAAAGAGGGGGGTGAAAAAAGGAGGCAGGAGAGATACTCTCCTGTCCGCATGATTAAAATCTGTATCTAAGATAAAATCTAAGATCTTGTGCAGATTCAACAAACATGGATTTCATCTTTGCTCCATACATGCCGGATTTGATATCTGATATTTTTAACGGTATGCCACTTGCCTGTCCAAAGAAACCGTTACTGCCCGCATAGTCATAATCTATATAGGTATATCTCAGCTGGGCACTTAACGCTTTATTGAGTTTATAGGTAAAATAGCCTTCATAGGCATTACCGCGTGCTGCCAGCTTGGAACCGATCATTGTATCTTCACCATAGGTAAAGGATCTCCAGTATTTACTGCCGTGGTTGAACTCCAGGCCTAAAACACCATCATCCGTTACAGGGAGAAGTGTTCCAAACCAGTAAGAGGTACCACTTTTGTTACTAGTGGAACCTAGCATAGCCTTACCGCTGTCCGGACGTGTCTGACTCCATGCAAATGAACCAAACAGTTTTGCATCGGAGAAATAGCCATCTTCTGTTATCCCGTCAACCAAAACTGAAATAGCCGCACCCTGCATATCTCCATACTGGTGGAATCCTGGTCTTGCAGCGGGATTCATTGGGTTATCCATCCCCGGAAGGTTGTATGCCATAAACCAGTTAGTCATGACTTTGTAGGTTCCATCATCATATGGTACGAAGATAACACCGGCCAAATCGATATCATCCAGAGAGGTACTGGAATCGCTGACATAGGCAGGTTCTCCATTTTGGTCAAACATTGGTGTGGCATCTGTTGCGCCACGTCCTGCACAGATTTTGAAGCTCATACCGCTTATGCCGGTAAGGTTTTCCAGCTTTATCATTGTACTTAGACCATCAAATTCAACATTGATATTGTGTCCAAGTGGAGATTTGGCACTATCATCTTCTCTGAAGTTTACAAGGAAACCGCCAATAGAGGGTCTTCTTCCAATACTGAAGGTCCAGCCAAGATCGGAACCGAAGAGATTGTCTCCCAGGTAGAGCCAGTAAGCCTCTTTCACCTTCAGGTTATTGTCAGATAAGGCTTCATTGCTCGTCCAGTCAAATGTTGACCCCATACCCTGAGATCTTGGAGGTTGGCCAAAATCTGCACCAAAGGCTTTATTCATAGAGAGTTGCCCTTTGAAAATATTATGCTCATCCGGGTTGAAAGCCATATTCAGGTAGAGTCTGAGAGACATCAGGGCGCTGTTGTCTTTTGAGGTTCCATCGGCCATATCGTAATTGATACTGTCAACAGCTGTTCTTAAATCAACTCCCCATTTAATATTGTCGTTTGCATCATGGGCATTGATCTTACTTGTCTTTTTGTTGAGTCTTGTTGTCTGCGCTTTCAATTCATCGATCTGTTTTTGAAGATCGGCAATTTGACTGGCAGTTGAACCAAATGCCAACGTTGTTGCAGCTGCGACAAGTGACATACTTACCATTTTTTTCATGTTTTAACTCCTTTCTTTTTTGTCTGTCCAAAAAACATGTGCATAGAGTTTAAACCATTAACCTTAAGTCCAACCTTAAATTAATGAAAAATTAACAGTAATGCCTGCCTTTTAATAGGAAGTTATGACTTTCATAATCTAAAGAGCTTTTCTACGCATGCTATATAAGCAGAGGAAAGATTTTTCATAAGTAAATCAAACATTAACGGGTTAAAGAGACAACCCATAGACTTCATGATAGGTTTTCATGGCATACCGGTCTGTCATATCTGCAATGTAGTCTGCAATGACCCGCTCCTTGATGCGTTTCTCCAATAGTGCTTTCTGCTTTGGAGGTAGGAGGTCCGGGTCTTCTTTAAATGCCTGATAGAGACCTTTAATGCACTGTTTCCCTGCATGCATTTTTCGGGCAATCTTCTGATGTTTATAGAGTTTTGTCAGAAGCAGCTTTTTGAGGTGTTTCAATTGGGTGGCACGCTCTTTCGAGAAACCGACAGGAAGGGGTGTTTGGGCATCCAGTGTGGCACAGATCGGTATGGCCTTCCTGTATTGCTCGGCACCGT
>Ga0256913_10001878_pt1 | contig 10722 bp, 7 predicted proteins | sample Axial_MatmetaG_FD_185970 | JGI IMG/M metagenome (GOLD analysis project Ga0256913, IMG submission 185970) | Deep-sea worm associated microbial mat communities from Axial Seamount, Juan de Fuca Ridge, Pacific Ocean - Axial_Mat | ecosystem: Environmental > Aquatic > Marine > Oceanic > Microbial...
GGAAAAGAAATAATTGACAATTCTGGACTAAAAGTGCATTCTGCAATTACATTGCAAGAAGCTGCTGATTTAGTTAGAGAAGTTGTTTAACCCGAAAAATTTATAATTTTTCTACGATTAACTAAGTATCGGTAGTAATTTATTCATGCAATTCGTTATGCTTTTGTATGAATAAAGCGGGTTAACATCTAGAAACAGACTGTTTCAAAAGGGTTTAGCCCGTATTATTACCTATCGGTGAGGACTACGCCGTTCATAGGTTTTTCCTGTTTTCCGTATGGGACCCCATTTTAGAAATAAGCATTAAGTATTAATGAATTTTTCTTGAATTTCGTTGTTTTTCAAACTTATCTTCTTGTTATCCAAAACTATTTCGTGCATTTTGTTAATGAATTTGATAGCTTTATTAGTGAATATTTCTTTTGGCAATACCTTGAGGGGTCAGTTACAAAATATGGGGATTTTTATTGTTGAAAAACTAATTTTTAGAACTCCCCTAAATAAATTACAAATGACAATTAGTAAGTTTTTTGATAATTAAGTTCAAAACCTCGAAGCGTAGCATACCTTCGAGTGTTTAATAAAACCAGCAGCAAAAATTTAGACGCTTCAATCTCTGCGAGACTTGAAGATCTTTTTACAATAATTTTAGGTGTTCAAAAAAAAGTAAACCACAGATTTTTAAGATTAAAGAAATTATAACTCAAAAACAGAATTTACGCCATCTTCAATAATTGTAAATTCTTGAACTCCTTTTTCTGTAACAACAGATTTAAACTGATATTTAATATTGTTTTTAATTGATATTGATGAGCTTATTACAAGTTTAGATTGTAAAATATCATCGTCAATTTCTAAATACTTTAACTTATATTTTGCTTTTAGATAAATATAGAAAGCTGCGATAAAATCTTGTAAAAACATTTCTGATTTACCAAAAATCATTGTTGGATTAATTGTATCCGATATTTCTATATTCTTATTGAAACCTAAATTTACTTTATGAAAAGCCAAAAAGAAATAATACAATAAAGAGTTTTTGTTTCCCTGAAAATGTTTGAAATAAAAGAATGTTTTGTCTTTGTAGAAATATGCTGTAGATTTTGTTGTTTCGCAATAGATATACGGATTATTATGTATATCAACAGTTACAGACCATTTACCTGTTTTTATTTCGGAGTTACCGCTAATAAATTTGTATTCAATATCTTTTCCGGGTATTAGTTTAAATGCAGAATTTAATATTGCATTTTGCTCAAAATTGAGAATTAATTCGTCTTTATTTGGTATTCCAAAATCAATAAGTTTTTCTGTTTGTTCTTGTTTTACAAGATAATTAGAAATTGGATATTCTAATGTTTTAGAGCCAATATAAGGAGTTGCTTGCAATTGAAAATGCAAATGCGGATATGGCGAACGTCCGGAATTTCCACAATTAGCAATATGCTGCCCTTGTTCTACATAATCGCCAATATTTACTTTTATGCTATCAGAAATTAAATGGCTTAATTTACTGAATAACAAATCTGTATGCTTAATAATAATTGTATTACCCCAATTTTTTTCAATATTAACTTCTCCTATTTTGTTGTCTTCAATTCCTGTTTCAACAGCTACAATATATCCGGCAGCAGGGGCTAAAACCGGTTTATTATAACAAAGATAATCTTCTAAGTTTTCACCGGTATTTTTATATTGTTCGCCTGTTTTATCTTGCAAAATAAAATCCCAAGCGTGTTTCCAATCGTCTTTGTGGGTTTCTGCTCCGTTGTGCGATTGCGACACCGACCATTCTCCCCAAAACGGCAAACGAATTGCAATTTTACTTATAGATTTCTTAAATCTGTTATTAAAATTTATGTATGAATACAAGTTTTTTTCAGGCGAATTTTGTTGTGTTTTAACTTCTTGCAAACCCTCATCGAAACGAGTTCGTAGCTTTAATGAATATAAGAAAGTAAGTACAATTACATTAAAAGGCAAGGAATAAACCGACAAGCCAAAATAACTGAAAAGTTTTGCAAAACTAATAGTTAAGATTGCAACAATTGGCGTTAGAATAACCACCCACAAATACGATTTTTTTGACGGCACAATAAAAAATCCTCCAAGAGCAATTGCTGTTAAAATATAATTAAAACCTATGTATGCATACGATGATGATGTTATATCTGAGCCAATCATTTTATAAAATAAAAATGCAGATGTATATCCAATTATTGATAAAGAAAATGAAATGCGTGAAACATAAAGCAGTCCGATAGAAATTAAAATTCCGGCAAGTAAATTATACTGAAAGAATATAGCTCCCAGCGAAATAAAATAGGTTTGAATTACTTGTGGTATTGGTAAATCATTAAACCAATCAAAAACATTAACAAGATTCTGACCACCAAGTTTATACAAATCGTTTAGTACATAAATTCCACGTTGGCTAATTCCCAAACTTTGAAATTCTGAACCCGCTAAATCAACAATCCAAATAGCAATTAAAAACGGAATGCTTAAATATGGTAAATAATACTTACCTATAACTCCTTCTAAAACAAGAGTTAACAAGAGTGTCAGAATAGAAATTAGAATTACAATAACAAGTAATGCCAATGATAATTGAAAATATACGCCTAAACCAAGTCCAACAAGTAACACATTAAATCCATAATATCCTTTGCTGATTTTTATTTTATCGTAGCCAAGCCAAATTGCAAAAATATTTGTAATTATTACAGAAACGATACCTGTTATCCCTGCATAAGGGTCAATAAAAGAAACAATAATTAAAAGAATAGATAAGAGCTTATTATCAGAAAAAAAAATCTGAGAATACGAGTTAAGTACACCAGATTTTAAGAATATAATTTTTTCTTTTAATTGCATAAAAAAGGGTTGAAAACAACCCCTAAATATAATATTATTATTCTGAATTGCCAACTAAAGTATGACTTGCTTCTTTTTTACAACCAAAAATAAGATTTATCCCCATTCTCATATTAATATTTCTAGTATTATATGGAAAAAATTCGCCCCAAATATTATCGGTTACAATATAGAATTGAGCAAATCCTGCTTTAGCAACTAATCCAATACCCATATTAACATAACTATTATACATCATAGAATAAGAAAGGTTTGCACTTAACCATTTAGTAATTTCGGTATTTCCCGAAAGTGTTAACGAAGAATGTAATTGGTCTTGAAAAACAGCTCCACGATATAACAAACCTCCATTAATCCAATTGTTAAATTTATATGTTCCACCAACATAAAATTTAGGTGTTAATGGGGCATTATAAGCGTCAACTTGTCTGTCAGGAAAAAATATTTTAATAATATCTTGTTTTATTTCTGTATTATATTCATCAACAACAGAATCGTTAACCATAGCTGGTTGAATATTGTAGCCATCCCAAATATAATCACCTGTTACTGTAAAAACATTTGTATTATTTTTCCAGTGAATAAACCCTAAGTCTATTAAGCTGGCATATAAATTTATTTTATTGTTTAATTTATATTCTGCACCTAAATCTATAGCAACTCCCGGATTATCAAATCTAAAAATTGTTTGACTAACTGAGGGCTCTAAATCTTCACCTTCGAAAATAAGTGTATCGTTATTGTAATCGTAATATAAATCGTTTATTTGATAAAAAGATTGAGATGTGCGAATTTCCATATCGGCCGTAAAATAATAGTCGTAAGTATTTGCATCGGTGTGCCAAGTTATGTCTGTTTTTTTCGACCAAATATTTTGCTGCCCAAAAAGTAATTTTGCTTTTGCACCAATAGTCCACTGATTATTAATTTTTTTTGAAGCACCAAACGCCATTTCGTGATAATTTACGGCAGTAACTCCAAATTTACCAACTTGCATTGTATTTCCTGAAAAAGTATCTCCGTTACCTCCGTCAGCAATAAATTGCATTATATCTTTAGAGAAAGTAAAGCGAGATTCTGTTTTGTTTGATAAGTTATAAGTAAAATCCCAACCGTTTTTCCATTTCATTCCAAAGGATATAATATCAAGATGTTCTTCCATTGTAACAAAGTTAACATCTCTAAGTTGGCTTAAGATTTGTTCAAATTTATAATCTGGTGAAAGAGGATTTAATAAAGAATCCATTGATGAGTTGTATTGTATCATATCTTGATATGCAAAACCGTTACTACCCATATTTGTATGCATTGCCGGTAATAGTTGACCCGCAACAGGAATAACTAATCCGCTAAACCTGAATTTACAATCTAATTGTCGGGCAGGATTTACAAGGTTTGCTTGTGGTAATCTATCCATAAAGTAAAGTGTTTGGCTTTGTTGCGAGAATGCAACCAACGAGAACACTGCTAAAATACCTGATAATATATATTTTCTTAACATAATTTCGTTTTTAAATATTAATACTAATTAGATGATGTTGTGTCAGAATACTCCTCGAAATCTAAATCGGTTCCACCCTTAACGTGTATTCCCATTTTTAAATCAATAGCATCTGATGCATAAAACTTAACATTTTTCAGATGTTCTATATCATCTGTACTAATAATTGCTACATAAACTACTTTTTTTACCGTTTTCATTTTTTCTATCCTATCTCTAGGATAAACTATTTCGGTTAGTTTACTTCGTTTTTGTATTACTTTTCCTTGATTGTCGGTAAAACCACCTTCAATTATAAATTGTTCACTTTGTGAGTAAAATAACGAATCTTGAATTACACCCAAAGAATCTATAAAATATGCTTGAACATTAACCTGAGCAGGTAAACCGTTATTTGCAAAAAGTTTAATTTTAAAATAAGTTAGATCATCAAGTTTTTCAAATTCTTTTTCCACATCAAAATCCGATGTGTCTTTTAATTGTGGATATTCTGCTCGTCCCCAAAGAGGAAGTATAAATTTCATATTTAAATCAAATCTTGATGTGTCTATAACAAAGTTATTAATTACTGCTGCTTGTGGGTTGGTATAACTTTCACCATCAAAATGTAGATATCTTGGTTTATATGATATTAAATCTCTAATTTCTGGAAATGATACAGTATCAATTAATATTGAATCTTTTGCGTAATCTCCTTTTATGTTTGGATAATTTACGGGGTTCATATCAATACCTAAGTCATAATCAGGGCTTTGGTTAAATTCAAAATCGGAACCATAAATTGTATCTAAAACTAATCTTATTGGTAATCCATAAGAATTTACCATGTTTAACTGAATTTTTGGGTCTTTAAAATAAAATTGTCCTTCAAATTCTTTATCAAAGATATCTATATGTACAGAATCTTCTGGAAGTGGAATATCATGTTGTCCGATAAAACCATTAATTATTTTATAATCATTTTTTGTTAAACTAATTGTGATATTTACATTCTCACCGGAATTACCATTCCACTGACTATCAAAAATATAATTGTATTTAATTGTATTGTTTGATGTTCCACCATCGGTTAAATCCAGCTCATATCCATAAAATTCTTGGGTAGTTGTATTGTTTAAATCTGAAATTAACATTTGAGCCATAGTTCCGTTTTTTGTTAATTCGGGGAATTGTATTGTAAGACCGCCTGTTGTCGAAAAATTGTTCGACACACTTACACTTATTTCTAATGTGTCATACTTGATACTATCAAGTTGTGCTCCAGTAAAAGAACCAAAACTTGGTAATGCTCGATTTATAGTTGCTCCTCCATTTACATCAGTATCTGTAAAAGTTTCTGCTGGAAAAGACTGTGTTGGCAATACAATAAGGTCTTTTGCATAACTAGAATATACCGTTCTGTGATAAATTAAAGATAAAAATCCTTCATTATCAACCACGAAAAGCTTTTCGTGGTCATAATCTCTTAATACATCACGCAATACAAGTGATGTTTTCACAACAGGTACTTGCATATTTACATTAAGCCATTGGTCCTGACGCATTTTATCCATATCAAAATATTCTTTTTTGCATGCAAAAAAGAATACCATAGATATAATAAACCCTAAAAATAAAAGTTTTGATCTTCTCATATGCTAAATTTTTCTAAAAATAAATTCAAAAGTAATAATATTACTTTTAACAAGACATTTTTTTATTAAAAATAGTTGCAAATCTAATATTTTATTAAAAAAATACTTGTTTTGCTAAAACTTTTATTATTTTTGAACGTTATAAACAAAGTTAGATTTAAACTTTTTGTGATAATTAAATAACAACTTATGGAGATTGCTAGTAAAAGTATTTTTGTTCCTTGGGACTTTACCGAAAAAACTGAAGCTGCTATTGGGCATGCCGTAATGATGTCAAAAACAATGGGAAAATCTATTGTTCTTTTGCATATTGTAGATAAAGATAAAATGATACCTGGTGCCGAACCAAAAATGAAAGAATCTGTAAATGTTATTAAAGAAAAACATAATGTAGAAGTTGATTATTTAATTAAATCCGGCAATTTATTTAAAATGATATCTAAAACTGCAAAAGAGTATGATGCAAGTATTATCATTATGGGTATGCATTCCGGCAAAAGAGCTAGAAAAGTAATATCAGGGTCAAAAGTTCCATTCTTATTAATTCAAGACTCCCCTAAAAAAAATAAAATTCAAGAAATTGTTGTACCAATTGATACTGATGAAAAAAATAGAGTTCAAATGAATTGGGTTACATATTTAGCAAAATATTTTAATTCTAATATTAATATAATTAAGCCATACATTGAAAAAAACAGCAAAAATATTTTAATGAAGAAAAATATGCAATTTGCTCGTATGGTTTTAGATTCTAAAGGAGTGGTTTATGGAATAAAAACTTCTAAAAGAGAAGAAAAATTTGACCATGCTGTAAATAAATTTGCTAAAGAAATTAATGCAGATATGATTTTTATTATGTCGTATAATCTTAAGAAATTATTTAAATGGATGGAAAAAGAAGAAATGACAATTCCTGTTATTTGTATTAATCCGGCTACCGATTTAAAAGTTCTGCCTGATAAAAGATAATTAGAAATTTTTATTTAAAAATATCAATCCCCAATATGGTAATATCATCAAATTGGGGATTTTTTCCTCTATACTTTTTAAGTTTTTTGATAGTTTCTGTGATAACCATATCAATAGAGTTCTCTTTCTTTAATTCAAACTCTATTTTACTTGTTCCAAATTCTTTTAAGTTATTATTTTCTGTTTCTGTAATACCATCGGTAACACATATTATTCTTGAAGAACATGTTATTTTATAATTAGCTTCTTTTATCTTTGGCATTTTACTCAACATCCCTATACCAATAGTTCCTTTTCTTAAATAAGTAATTGTTTTATCACATCTATCGTATAAAATTGGGGGAATATGTCCACAATTGATATACTTTAGTTCCTTTGTTTTAAGATTTATTCTACCTATAAAAAGAGTAATAAATTTATCGGAATTGGTTAGTTCTATTATTCTGTTATTTAATCGAGTAACTACATCTTTAAGATTACTTTCTTTTGTAAAAAGAGCACGTAAATATGCTTGAAAATTAGACATTAACAATGCTGCCGAAATCCCTTTCCCTGAAACATCGGCTATACAAAACCCAATTTCATTATTTCCAAGATCTATTACATCGTAATAATCACCACCAACTTCGTGATGAGGTTGGTAGTAAGCATCAATACGTATTTTTTTATTATTAGGCAGATTCTCTTTTTTGGGGATTAACAAAGATTGCATTTTTGCCGCAAGCTCTAACTCTTTTTTTACACCCTCTTGACTTATAAGCTTGTTAAACAACCTTTTATTTTCAATAGCAACCATTATTACATTTGCCAATGTTTGAACAAAATTTAAATGTTTTACTGATGGGCTCATTCCTTCTGCCTCTTTTAAATCCCCAATTAAAATATAACCTAAAGGTGTATTTTTATGAATAACAGGCAAGATAAAATCAAATTTTTTGGTAAACTCATTCTCTTCATTATTTAAATGAGTAATTTGAGAAAACCTTTCAAAGAAAGAACTATAATCTTTTTTCTTTAAAGAATTAATTCTTACACCCGATTGTAAAACACAAACTAATTCTCCGTGATTAATGCTTAAAACGGCAACCTTTCCAATATTTAACTGATTTTTAAGAATATGTCCGAACCTAACATATAATTCATGCTTAGATATATTAGAATTTATTGCATTAGTAATATCTAATAAAGTTTCTAACTTAAATTTAGATAATCTCAATCTTTTTAATGATGCTGCAGACATAATTATTTTTTCTTTCGTTTATAAAAATATTATAATTAAATTGATTTACAAATAATCGGTGTAATATTATTTTTTAAATATAATATTTTTCTATATTTTTATGATTACTTATTAATTTCTTATTTGTCTGAATATGAATAGAAAAGATGCAAAAGAACGAATAAATTTTTTACAAAAAACATTAAAACAACATAATTACAATTATTATGTTTTATCGAAACCCACAATTAGCGATTTTGAGTTCGATATTCTTTTGCACGAATTGCAAACTCTCGAGAAAATGTTTCCCGAATTTGCAAATCCCGATTCTCCTACACAACGAGTAGGTAGCGATATTTCTAACGAGTTTAAACAAGTTGAGCATAAATATTTAATGCTCTCGCTCGGAAACACATACAATATTGATGAATTAAACGATTTTGATACAAGAATAAAAAAAATACTTGAGCAAAATTTTGATTATGTTACCGAGTTAAAACTAGATGGTACAAGTATAAGTTTAATTTACAAAAATGGTATTTTAGTTCAAGGTATCACTCGCGGCGATGGTGTTAAAGGCGATGATGTTACAGCAAATGTAAAAACAATTAAAAGCATACCACTTAAATTACAAGGCACAGATTATCCGGCAGAATTTGAAATGCGTGGCGAAATTGTTTTGCCACATAAAGTTTTTGATAAACTAAACGAAGAACGCCTTGCAAATGGAGAAACTCCTTTCGCAAATCCTAGAAATGCAGCAAGCGGAAGTTTAAAACTTATAAACTCAGTCGAAGTAGCTAAGCGAAATTTAGATTGTTATGTTTATTATATGTTGGGCGAAAACTTACCAAGTAAATCACATTTTGAAAACTTAGAAAAAGCACGAAACTGGGGATTTAAAGTACCCGAACAAATTAAAAAAGCAAAAAATATTGATGAGGTTTCAGAATATATAAAATATTGGGATACAGAGCGTTTTAACTTACCATTTGATATAGATGGTATTGTAATAAAAGTTGATAATTTAGATTTACAAGAAGAATTAGGTTTAACAGCAAAATCGCCACGTTGGGCAATATCATACAAATTTAAAGCAGAACAAGTAGAAACAAAACTTTTGAGTATAGACTACCAAGTGGGGCGAACAGGAGCAATAACACCGGTGGCAAATCTAGAACCGGTGCATATTGCAGGAACTACCGTAAAACGAGCTTCTTTGCACAATGCAGACCAAATAGAATTGCTAGATATTCGAGTTGGCGATTATGTTTTTATTGAAAAAGGTGGAGAAATAATTCCAAAGGTAGTGGCTGTTAACAAAGATAAACGCCCCGACAATTTACCTAAAACAAAATATATAACTCATTGTCCTGAGTGCGAAACAGAACTTGTTCGCGAAGAAGGCGAAGCAAAACATTTTTGCCCTAACGAGTATGCTTGTCCACCACAAATTATAGGAAAAATTGAACATTTTTTCTCTCGCAAGGCAATGAATATTGCAGGTGCAGAAGCAACAGTGAAGTTATTGGTAGAAGCTAAATTAATCGAAAATATTGCAGATTTATATTCGTTGAAACGCAAAGATTTACTTAGTTTAGAACGCTTTGCCGAAAAATCGGCTGATAATCTTTTAGAGAGTATCGAAAAATCGAAAATAATACCATATCATAGAATTATTTATGCACTTGGAATTCGCTATGTAGGTGAAACCGTAGCAAAAATTATTGCTAAATATTTCCATTCCATTGATGATTTAATGCAAGCAAACGAAGAACAACTTGCCGAAATTGATGAGGTGGGCGAAGTAATAGCAAAAAGTATTGTAGCATATTTTAAAGATGAAAAAAGCATTGAAATAATAAATAAATTAAAGGAAGCAAGTGTAAAACTCTACACCGATGAAATATACGAGCCAAGCTCAGATAAATTAAACGGCTTATCAATAGTAATTTCAGGAACATTTGAAAAACACTCTCGCGATGAACTTAAAAAAATGATTGAAGATAACGGCGGTAAAAATCAAAGCTCGGTTTCTAAAAAAACAGATTATTTGCTTGCCGGCAACAAAATAGGTCCAAGTAAATTAGAAAAAGCCGAAAAATTTGATGTTAAAATTATTTCTGAAGATGAGTTTTTAGAGATGATTGGTTAAGTAAATAATACATCTCTCCAAGGGTTTCAAACCCTTGGAGAGGTAGAAAGTGAATTTTTAAGCCAACAATTTTCTAATTTTTTCAATGGCTAAAGTGTTAAATGGTTAAAGTCTAATGTCTTATTACTAGTTACTTTTTTATTGGATATTGATAATTCCTTGTTGGATATTGGATATTTAATTCTATAGTTAAATGGTTTTTTGTTTAGTTTTCAGCTATTGGAAAAGTAAAAGCGGGAGCTTTAGGTTTTTCAACAATACTTATGGGAACTCTTTTTAAAATTATGCTTTGGAAAGGTTATTTTGCACAATTATTTTTTGGTTTAATAATTATATCAATTGTTCTAATAGCCACAAGTATCTTATT
>Ga0256913_10001879_pt1 | contig 10721 bp, 11 predicted proteins | sample Axial_MatmetaG_FD_185970 | JGI IMG/M metagenome (GOLD analysis project Ga0256913, IMG submission 185970) | Deep-sea worm associated microbial mat communities from Axial Seamount, Juan de Fuca Ridge, Pacific Ocean - Axial_Mat | ecosystem: Environmental > Aquatic > Marine > Oceanic > Microbial...
ACAGGGGTTCGCGTGGCTATTCGCCGGAGGAATATGCTATACACTCGGAGCGCTCGCCTACTCCGCGGAGAAAATCAAATTCAACCACGCCATATTCCATTTCCTCACTCTCGCGGGAAGCGCGTGCCATGTCGTGTCAGTCATGTTCTACGTGATCCCAATGGCGTAGAAACAGCGATTGCGGACTCCGGACATGCCGTCGCACGCGACCTGCGCGCATCCCCGAATTGAATGCTGAAACGCCGCCAGGACATAAAATGTCCGCCCCCCTGTGATAGAATGGAAGAGAGGCGCGGAAAAGTTTCTCGAACGAAAACTTGTATTTCGCGTGGAATGACGCATATCGTTGGAAGTGAAAGAAGGAGAAGGCGGATATGGCGATGCTGGGGAAAATACTGTTCTACGTGATGCTATATATCCTTTCCCCTGTAATTCTGTTTTTAGCGTTTATCAGCGTTTGCGTGTGGGGGCTGTTCTTCCTCTGGCTCCTCCAAATGTCGAAGAAGAACCGCCGACGTCGCGAGGAACGCATAATGGAGGAACGAAGAGCAAGATGGTTCAGGAAGGACCTCGAACGCCTCGCCAGAAGCCCGGCGGAAAAAACGGAGAAGATATCCCCCATGGACGGGGCGCCGCCAGAAAGAGCGGCGGCGGGATTGTGGAGAAGGAGCGAAGCTCGCAATACGGTGGCATGCGATATCGGGCTCGACGAGGACTATGACTATGACGACGATTATGACGACGACTATGACGACGACGACGATTGGGACACCGATTCGACTTCGGAAAGGGACACATGCTTTTTCTGCGGCGGAATCGGATACTCCGTCGATGATATAGACGTGTTCGACGGCGACCCCGCCGCCAGCGACGCCCTCTGTGGTTCTTGCGGTGGCTCTGGAAAATTTTGAGAATCCCGAGAAAAAAAGGAGAGAGACACGTGAATATACGGACTCAGTTGATTTCCCTGTTCGCGGATGTGGTTTCCTGCGTCCGTTGCGAAAAAGTCGAATGCGCTAAACTCTTGCGGGACGGCGTGGCCAATCTCCCGCAACCAGGATACGTGGGCAAAAACTACTTCAATACTAGAGTGTTGTTGATAGGGCAAAATCCAGGCGGGTGTTCGGAAAGGAAGAGATTGTCCGACATGCCATACATGAACGCCTTGGCCAGTTTGAAAGCGGAGGCCTCCGAAAAAAATTGGCTGGAGTTGGAAAACCTCCTCGAAACGTATATTCCCAAATGGCCTGTTCATGGACAATACTTTCCTCTGGAAGAATGTGAATTCGCGTTGGGGGATATCGCTTACTTTAATTTGACGCGCTGTAGAACCGTTGAAAACGCTCCCCCCAATAGATATATGATCGCGAATTGCTTGGAGGAACATTTGACGCGGTGGCTTGAGGTTTTGGCTCCTAACGTAGTGGTGTGTGTTGGGAAGTTCGCATATGACCATCTAAGCGGTTTTGTCCAAGATTTGAACGTCCCATGCGATTACATTGATCGCAACCGATCATTAAGCAATGCGAAACGAAAAGAGAACGCGGATAGAATCGTGGCATTGGTTCGAAAACATGCCGGGAGTATGCGTTGTGCTTCCAGTTGCGAAAAAAGAAGGGCTGGAAAGTGTGGAACGACCAAAGAGGGCTTCGCAACAAACGCTATGCGGACTGGAAACCGCATCATAGCCCGCGGAGCTGGAAAGTGTGGAACGACCAAAGAGGGCTTCGCAATGGCGTTAACATGTTTTTTGGATGAATTGGGAATTAAGAATATCGATCTTCCGAAAGTCAGGGATATGCTGGAAAACACGTGCCTTCCATACAAAAAGGATGGCTCTTTCTTGGCCGAGTGGCTTGATGGGAAAAAAATATACATTCATGCCTGCAGGGAGATTTTGGACGGAAATGCGAAAAAGATCGCCACATACGGACAATGGGTGGAAAAAGCTGAGAACACATTGAAGGAGGAAGGCGATATGGGGCAAATGTTCCAAGCGTTGAAGACGATGAAACCACAATTGACGGCGGAGGACTTCAAGAGAATGGAAAACAAAGTCCGCGCCCGGTTGACGCGATTGGGAGGTCGAATATGAGAACGTTGGTGGTTGTGGCGTTGTTGGTGTCGTCGTCTTTTCTTTTGGCGGGCGACAGTGGAGCGAAAAAGAAGCTGGCGGGAAAGAGAGGGGCATTGATCGGAGGACGTTTCGTTCCCCTCCTGAAGGGCTCGGTGATTTATCACTCCAAGAAAAAGGCGTCGGACACGCGGTGGGTGAGATTGCCTTGTAAACACTGCCACGGCACGGGACACGCGGTGATGGTGATAAACAAGGGGAATACCAGCGTGCGATTGCTGAAACCATGCCCGTGGTGTGGTGGTAGTGGAACCCGGGGGTTGTCTAAACTTTGAATAGGAAATTTGAAATGAAACGGAGAAAAAGCGTTTTCCCGCTCGGATTCCAAGTGTTGTTGTTGGCATCCATCGTGGTGGCGGTGGGGGCTTGCCTGCGCTGTCCGAACCTCGTAGCCGGGGACGAATCGGATTTGAAACGGACGACGGAGAAGCGGGAAAAGAAACCGGACGCGGAAACGACGGACGGAAACAAGGAGAACGCCAAAGAACGCGCGAGACGCGAACAGCGCGAAAAAATCAACGCTGAAATCAAAAAAATTCTAGCCGAGCGGAGAAAGCGCAATGAGAATATCGGTGATTCGGAATTAACCGCGGCGGAGAAAAAGAAAATCGCCAAGGCGTTGGAAAAAATGAGGAAAGAACGTGAAAGGGCGTGGAGAAAAGAGGCGAAGGAGAAAAAACGCGAACCGGAAACAGGCGACGAGAAGTCTGAGGACAATACAGATAAATTCGATGGCGATATCGATATAGACCCCGAGGATGACTGGGACGAGGACCCGGAACTGTTTGGTGATTGACTGGATCCACGGAAAATCAAAAAAACGCTATTTCGACGAAACTTCGTCTCGCGGCGCTCGCCACGGATAGGGGGAAACCCAACCTCGGAGAGCCCGCGAACCGGGATCAGGCAATGAATTGGCGGATCCACACCGCCACCGCCAGAAACAATATCGCGGAGACCCACATCAACCGGATGGACGCCCGCGCCGCGCGCGGAGAGGGGGGCGGAGCGTGCGAGGAGCCGATACGGGGACGACGCTTGATCTCGCCTCCATACGACGCCGGACCGCCGAGAGCGACACCCAAAGCCCCGGCGGCCGCGGCTTCCGGAATCCCGGCGTTTGGACTGTCGTGCTTCCTCGCGTCATCGAGGGCCGTAGACACCGAGCGGACGGCGTTCAGCCCAAGCAACCACGCTGCCGACGCGATAAACGCCAGTGACAATCTGGCGGGAATATAATTGGCGAAATCGTCGAGTTTAGCGCAGAACCAACCGAACTCACGGTATTTCGGATTTCGGTATCCAACCATCGAGTCGCCGGTGCTGACGGCTTTGAATGCCCAGAGGGCGGGCGCTCCTCCAATGGCGGCGTAGAAAATTGGCGACAGAATGCCGTCCACCGTGTTTTCCGCCACTGTTTCCACCACCGCGCCGCGGATCTCATTCTCATCCAGTCCTTCCGTGTCGCGTCCGACAATCATCGACAACGCCGTCCGGGCGCCGGTCAAATCCCCCCTTTCCAACGCGTCCAAAACCTCCGACGCCGCGTCGTCGAGGTTTCTCGCGGAGATTCCCGCCCAAAGCCAGAAAATCTCCGCTAACCACGCGGCGGTGGGATCCGCGAGTCCCGCGAGCTTCACGCTCCCCCACGCGACGAACGCGGTTCCGGATACGAGAAGCGCACCCGACACCATTCCCGAGAACTTCGTCCGTCCGAAAACGGCGGTCGTGGCGCGTTCGAGAAAACGGAGAGACGCCCCGATCCCGCGCACCGGATGGGGAAACCAGGCGGGATCACCCACCGCGCAGTCGAGAAGAAACGCCAGAAGCAAATTCAACGCCATATCACCCATAGAGGAAGCCCGATCAAAAGTTTTCCGTTCTTCGATGAGACTTACTCTAGGGCTTGCCGAGAAACTATCAAACACCTTGGAGAAGACGATGCTTCCAAGCGGGATTCAACGCGTCCAATAAGGTTGGGGGAAAAATATCGTCTCTTCCATATCGCGTCTTCCACTTTAGCCGGAAAACGTTTAAACCTCCACCGTCCGCGCATGGTTCCACCGTGACATGTGGGGGCGCGGAGCGCGTTCCCGACTTTTTCAGCAAACCCAAGCCTTGCCACGAATCCAGCTATTTGCATTCAACCGGGAGCTCGCTTGTTCGCGACGGAGGGGACGGGGGAATCGCGCCACCTTGAAAATCCACCGCCTTGGCGTAGGGTTGGGGTTTCGGGAGAAACGAGGATTATGTTTGTTGACAAGGCTAAAATCAAAGTGAAGGGCGGCGATGGCGGCGACGGATGCTGCAGCTTCCGACGCGAGAAATTCGTCCCGCATGGCGGTCCGGACGGTGGCGACGGCGGTGGCGGCGGCGACGTGGTGTTTGTAACCGATTTGGGGGAGCGAAGCCTGGTCGTCTATCGTTACAACCAGTATTTCGCCGCTAAACGCGGAACCCACGGCAAAGGGAAAGACCTCCACGGCAAGAGAGCGAAGGATCTTGAACTCAAAGTCCCTCCAGGAACAGTTGTCCGCGAACGGGGAGGGGAAATCCTCGCCGACCTCGACGAGGAAGGCGCGCGTTTCGTCGTCGCCAAGGGAGGGCGCGGAGGACGCGGGAATCCCCGTTTCGCCAATAACGGCAACCGCGCTCCGATGGAGCGCGAAGAGGGATTGCCCGGCGAGGAGTTCGAACTCGAACTGGAACTGAAAACTATTTCGGATGTTGGCTTGGTCGGATTCCCCAACGCGGGAAAATCCACCCTCCTGAGGGCTATATCGCACGCCCATCCCAAAGTCGCCTCGTATCCCTTCACGACATTGAATCCCGTGGTGGGGATTATGGAAACGGGAGATTTCGACAGGATAACGGTCGCGGATATTCCAGGCTTGGTCAAAGGCGCTCACGACGGCGTTGGTTTGGGGCATTCGTTTCTCAGGCATATAGAACGCGCCGGAACTCTGGTATTCGTCTTGGACATGGCCGGAGTCGATGGACGGGACCCATTGGAGGATCTGGAATGCCTGGCGGAAGAGCTGGAACTACACATGAAAGGCCTCGCCGCCCGCGCGTCGCTGGTGGTTGCCAACAAGATGGACCTCCCGGAAGCTGAGGAGAATCTCGAACGGTTGCGAGGCGTAGCGGACGCCAAAGGACTGGAGGTCGTTCCCGTCAGCGCCGCCAACGGGGACAACATAGACGAGCTGCGACGGAGCTTCGCCAGGATCGTGGAGCGTGTCGGCGAGGAACGCGGCAAATAGTTTACCAGGAAACCCCGGGAAGTTGAAATTCGGACTTGAACGCGCCGCGCGTCACTCTTCGTCCACGAACTTTATTTTTCCCGCGTCCCTGAGCTCCCGTAGCTGTTTGGCCACCTCGCGCCGTATTTTTCCCTCCAAGTCGGGCGTCTCCACCCGCGAGACGGGGACTTCGGACTTCTCGCTTTCCGCACTGGTCTTATCTCGCAAGCGTATGAACATTATGTCGATGTAGCTGACTATCCATATCGCCACGATAAGCCCCATGGGAAGGAATACCGAGAGCATGTCGACCTTCGGATCCCCTCCGTTGGCCGCGGTGTAGATGTTTCCGATCAGCAGTTGGAAAAAACTCACTAGCATCCATATGAAACAGGCCAACGTCGAAAGAAAATATATCAACCCACGTCCCCAACGCTTCATGGCGAAATGACCAATGCCCGGAGCCACGAGATTCAATCCGGCGTATTTCAGCTTTTTGACGGCGTCACCCATTTTCAATTTCCTCTTTTTACGACTTTTTCGTCGCTATTTCCCATACGGCGCGCGCCGCTTTCTCGCTGGAACGACCGCTTCCCGAGGAAAGGGCGTCCACAACGCGCCCAACGCCTTCCTCCACCTCCTCGCGGCGGGACCCCCCAGGGAGTATCCTCCATAGGGAATCCGCGAGGTTCGCGGCGTTGACGTCGCCTTGGAGGTATTCCTCGTAAACACGTTCGTCCGCTATGATGTTCACCATGGTGAAAAATGGAATGTCCACTACCATGCGCGCGAGAAGATAGGTGATGGGATTCAATTTGTACACAACGGTGGCCGGAAGATTGGCTATGGCGCATTCGACCGTGGCCGTCCCGGAGGCGACGAGCGTCGTCGACGCCTCCCGCATGGCCTCGGGCGTCTTCCCGCAACTAATCTCGACTTCGAGATCCGCGGCGGCTCCGCCGCGAGCGGTGAAGCGTCGCAAAACGCCTCGTAGCCGTTCGGCGACGCTTTCCCTGGGAGCCGCGGCGGCGAAACGAAGCTCGGGACGCCGTCTCTTGAGCTCAACCGCGGTTTCGAGCATCGGGACGAAAAGCCTGTCTATCTCGTTGGAACGGCTGCCTGGAAGCAAAAGAAGAAGGTTGTCGTCCCGCTTGATCGAGTCGAATCCGCTTTCCCTCGCTATGTCCACCAGGGGATGCCCGACGAATTCAACATCCAGTCCGACTTTCTCGTATATCGCCGTCTCGAACGGAAATATGACGAGCATCTTCGCGCAATACTCCGCGAGTTTTTTAGCTCGCCCCTTCTTCCACGCCCAGACTTGGGGCGAAATATACCATACGACGGGAATCCCGCGCTTGTGCAGTTGCTTGGCCAGGCGCAGATTGAATCCGGGATAATCTATCAGCACCACCGCGTCCGGAGGACGTTCCTTCGCCCTTTTGACGAGTCCGCGGAACACGCGGACGAACGTTCCAAGCATTTTGAACACTTCAAGCAAGCCGACGACTCCGAGTTCTGTGGCGTCGACCATCACCTCGGCGCCTGTTCCCGCCATCCGTTTCCCCCCCATGACGGATATCTTCAACTCGTCGCCAGCGGCCTTGGCGACGGTGGCCAAGTCCCCGGCGAGTTTCGCTCCGTAGATGTCGCCGGACTCCTCGCCAGAAATTATCCAGATTTCACGTCTTTTTCCCACTTCGACTCCTGTGGCTCCATCGCCGTGGAACGGCGGTCTTCCGTTAAGACGCAATATACCCCTGAAGAGGAGGAAAGGAAAGCCCCGGGGATGGATGGGGGCGCGGCTTCCGCGGATCGTCCTTCCGTTTCCCGATGGAATCCCCACGAACAACGTTTATCGATTTTGAGAACTCCACCGGTGCGGAACGCGCGCTTTCCGCGGGCGTCAGAGTTTTTTAGGATCGTATTCCGGAATCGCCGCGGGTTTTTTCCCCTGTTCGGGAGGTAGCGCTCCAACGGGTTCGAATTGCCTGGTGAATTCGACCGCCATGATACGCGAAAACACGTGGACGGGTAACATAATCACGGCCAATACATACGCGCCAAGAAACGGAATGCAGGATGTGCAACACAACATGCATGTTCCGTAGAAGACCATTATGGTTATGAACCCCGCCCCCATCGCGATGGCGATTCGGACTAGAAGATAAATGAAAAAATCCATCCTGTGCCCTAGAAGAACGGGTTTCACTATGCGCCAAGCTTGCCCGACCCCTATCGCCTTGTCATACATCAAAGGAATGATGAAATGTTTGATGACGAAGACGACGAGACTACACAAAACCATGGTGGGGAGAATCAAAATAAGTAGAAGAGCCACGCCAATGACGATGCCAGCCATCCCCGTCGAGCTCAACACGCCGGATTTGATCGAATCCATGCACATGGCGAAAACCACGGTGGCGAGCAAGGCGAACTCCATGAGAAGCACCAGCATGTAACCGGTGATGAAAATTATACGCCATTTGAAAAGGGTTTGACCCTCCACTGAAAAAGTGTCCCAAGGCTCGGTTATTTTCGTGTGGTTTTGAAGGATATTGTCGAGAAATATGAATTCGAAACGGGATTGCAACCAGATGAAGAGCACCCATAGGGCCACAAACAATCCCAGCAAGACCGCCCCAACACCGAGCATGATCCAAAACGTCTGGGAATTCATGAAACCTTGGATTTGCGGCCATATCGAACCGAAACCGGGAGAAGGCGTGGTTGTCCCTCCAGGGCTGGTCGGTCCGGAAGACCCGCCTCCGCCACTGGGAATATTGAAGTTGAACCCGCCCATTCCGCCGTCACCCAAAAGCATGACGAACGCGGAAAACCCCCAAATCATCCATTTGCCGAAGTCGAATTCCCGGAAGCAAAGGGTTATCATACGATCGAGAGCCGTTTCCAAAGGCTTCTCAATTCCAATTTTCCCCGTGCCGTCAGACATGTCCACCCCCAAACACTTGCATCCTCACATTGCTCCGAGCGTTTTCCCGTCTCAACCCTATATACACTCGCCTATGGAAAAATCCAATTCGTCGAGCGGGACGTACGCGTCCCCCCAACACACACACATTATGAAATCGCGTGGACGTTAAAAAACGCCTCCCCTCACGGAGAGGCGTTCTAACAACCAGCTTCTCGCGTTATCGATTTAGCGAGCCACTCGTTTGCCGAGTGGGAATCACTTCATCAATTTAGCAAGCCACTTGTCCATAAGCTGACCAGCGGCGGCGCGTCCTCCAATCCCGAACGCGAGGATGATGGTCAGGGAGAGAGTCCCCAGCGTGAACATGAACGTCATCTCGATGATGTCGCGCGCCACTCCCATCGTGTGGAGACCCATCGCCAAAACGATGAACATAATGGAGATCCGAGCGACAAGCGGCAAAATTGGACTCTTCAGGGACTTGGATAGCTTCTCCTGCGCGAATACGGCGATGAAGTTGCCAATGCCAAGTATTATGAGCCCTAGAACAACCTTGCCGGAGAGCGTGAGCAGTTCCGTCAGAATCGTCGAGATGTTCTCCATTCGGAGATACTCCACCGCGCCCTCGGCGGCCGCCAGCATGATGAAGAAAAACGCTAGCCGTCCGCAGAAAGTGGAGAAGGAAATTTTCCCGAAAAGGGCCTTCGCTCCAACTTTCTCGGGTATGACATCGGCTCCCATGCTCGATAGCAATTCCGCCAGAAAACCAGTCACAAGACGCCCGACAACATAGGACACCACCAACACCAACGCGGCGGCGATAATGGATGGAATCGCTTGCGAAAGCCTACGGACCAACTCCAACGCAGGACCCGAAATGGCGTCTATCTTGAGAGTGTCCAGCGCCGCGATCACAGTGGGTATGAAGATGACGATGAATACCAATTGCCCCAAAAGCTTGGATATGCTGGCCGACTTGCCAAGTCCCGCCTTGGACGCCAGGGGATCCAGTCCCGTGGCGGCCGCGCGTACGATGCTTCCGACGATTTTAGCCAAAACATAGCCAAGAAACGCGATGAACGCCGCTCCAACGATGTTCGGAATCATCGATACAAACTTTTCGAACATTCCCGTGACCGGCGCGAGAACGTCTCCGCCAACCTTCAAAATGTTTAGAGTTATAACGAGGACATAGACCAGAAGAATGTAATACACCAGCTTGGATATCACAGGCTCGATTTTAATCGGCTTCTCCTCCGTCTTGCGGTTCAGCCATTCGTCAAGCTTGAACTTCGCGAGAACAGACGATACCGCCTTTTGGATGAGTTTGCAGATCATCCATCCTACGACGAACACCACCAAGGCCGTGACTACGTCCGGCACTCGGTCCGAGAACGGTTTGAGCCATTCCAATAATCTCTCCTTCATGGGTCTCTCCTCCTTTTTTTCCCTTCCACTCGTCCGATGCCAATGCCTTGCGCACGCGCACGAACCAAAGCGGAACAAACACCAAAACAGGACACCCGATAAAACTAGCGTGGCGCGACGTCAAGTCAAGCGCGTGGAAGCGTTTTGCCGTGTATTCGGCTATGCGTGCCGTTGGCATGCTTTATGCTCGAACAACCACGGAGGGAGTGGCTTTTATGGCTAAGCGGCTTTAACGCGCCGCGGAAGGAGACGCGAGATGGCGTACGTTTACACATGTGGTGGCTGCGGAAGGCAATACACCGTCTACGAGGAAGGCGAATACATTTGCGATTGCGGAACCAGATATCGATATCCCGCGGTGATGGAGTCCAAAGCGCGTTACGCCGAGGTGGGTCCGGTTCTCATGGATTCCTCCAGCCATAGCTTCAAAAGGGCGCGCCATTCTCGACGCTCCTTCCACCACCGCCATGTCGGCGCGGCGGAATGCCCCATGGCGAAGGCCTCTTTGCTATGCGCCATTCTCAGCATACCGTTTTTCGGAATCTTGGCGCCGCCGGCCTTGATATTTGGTTTCGCGGCGAGATTGATGATCGCCAACCCGAGATACAGATACACTGGAGACGGGATGGCGGTGGCTGGTATCATCGTCGCAACTCTCAGTTTAGCCGCTTGGAGCGTGTGGTTCATCTCCCTGTTCTGAAAAAGAAGACTACAACTCCAACATACAGGAAATTCGAACCACCAATATCGCCAATAACGCTTGAATTGTCGATTCCAAAGTGTAAATTGCCCCTTTCCGCGTCGGGACGGGGCTCGTCGGACTTGGATGAGGGGCGGACTCCGGGCGGTCTTGTTACAAAGGGTTCAAAGGGTTCAAAGGGTTCAAGTGCAAACGTTTGATTGTCCACATTGCCATAAGATATTCAGCGGTGAAGTTGACGCTGGCGAGGCCTTGTTGTGTCCGCATTGCAACGGAGCGGTG
>Ga0256913_10001880_pt1 | contig 10718 bp, 9 predicted proteins | sample Axial_MatmetaG_FD_185970 | JGI IMG/M metagenome (GOLD analysis project Ga0256913, IMG submission 185970) | Deep-sea worm associated microbial mat communities from Axial Seamount, Juan de Fuca Ridge, Pacific Ocean - Axial_Mat | ecosystem: Environmental > Aquatic > Marine > Oceanic > Microbial...
ATAGTAAAATCATAATGCTCTTCTGAAATATTCAGGGCAATGGCTGTTGCATTGATGCCATTATGCTTGAGTATCTTGTTGAAGTATTTTCGCATATAGCCTGTCTGGGCATTGTAGCCAAGGATGGTGCACAGGCCTGTGTCGGGTTTGATTTCTTCTGGTCTCATATTACACTTCTTCCTATTCTTTCTTCATCTTCTTCGCATTCTCATGCAGAAACATCGCCTCTTCCTCTTCTACCGAACATCTTGGACAGGTCAGTTCTCCGCCTGTATAGGTAAAATAGTTTCCGCATTCGTTACAGCGTTTGACATTGAAGGTTGCCAGTGTCCGCTGTGTCGGTTCAAAAAACTCTTTGATCTCAAAACCTTTCTGAAGATGGATCGCATCGGGTTCGCAGGCATCGTGACAGAGCCTGCATTTGACACAGAGCATCGCATCAAAATAAATAAGAGAGAACTTCCCGTTGGAAGAGAGTGCCCCTGTCGGACAGATACGGTAGCAGATCTGGCAGTTGGTACAGCTCTCATCGATATATTTCTGAGAAACAAAACTGACATCCTCTTCGGGAAGGGTTTCGAAAACATCCGGTACCCCTGCTCTTTTGAGTGTTGTAAAAAGTATTTTTCTTTTATTGGGAAGCTGTTTGTCCCTGATCTTTGAAATGACGGAAGCATCCATATCGAAACGCTGCAATTCATCGGCATCTACCGCTTCATCAAACGCTTTTTTCTGTTTGATGACACCCTTGAGTGAGGCATTGCCCAGAAAAGAACGCCTGTCATGTACGTCATCCTGAACCGGAGGAACGTTTTCATTCCCGGGATGACGTGCACTGCTATCCAGGTTGCTTTCCAACCGTTTGTCAGAAAAACTCGAGAGAACGAAGTTCGCCTCTTCGATCATCCCTTCAATATGTTCAAACAGGAGAGAATCCTCATCGTAGACACTCATATCGAGTGTGATGGTCTCATCGCTTGCCAAAGCCAGTGAAATAAGATGTTCCACGCTCAGTACAGAAAGACAGGGTACATTGATCTTGGGAGAGATCAGGCGTACTTTTGATTCAAGGAAGGTAAAGAAAAATTCAGTGGTTGAAAAACCGGAAAGCGCAAAAGCTTCGGTCGGGCAAACCCCGACACAGGCTGCTGCCTCTACACCCGTTGCTTTTTTGAATGTAGGAAGATCGTCCTGAAGCGTAATGGAATCCGGACATACATCCATACATTTGCTGCATTCTGAAAATTTGCTTTTCGCCCGGACACAGGCACTCACATCAAAATGTAATTTCATAGATTACTTTACATCCTGGCAAAAGGTATCGAGTTTCTCATTGACATACTCATAATCATTCAACAAAAACTCCAATGCAAGTTCACTTCCATCATGATAAAGCGGTGTACGGGATTCTCTTTTGGCATTAATAAGGAACATGGAACCCCATTCAAGCAAATGATCCTTCAAAAAACCTTTCTGGATCTGGAAAAGTTCACAGATCCCCTCTTTATCATCTGCCTTGATCGCTTTAAGCTGTGCATCACAAAGCATATACATAAACTCCAGTTCGACACCTATATGATCGCCACTTATTACTCTGGCTTTATCGAGTTCGACTTTGAAATCCAGTGCATCATACAATTCGATCACAGGATTTCCTATGCCGCTGTCGATCATCTGGTCATCCCTGACATAAAAACTTTCATAGGGTACAAGATGCATGAGAAAAAGATTGGTAAAATCTACATTGTAATACTGTTCTATCAACTCTTTGGTTGTATAGTCTTTGCGCTTGGACCAGTTTCTATAGTTCGGAAAAAGTGAGAGAAGGTTTTCATCTTTTTCTATTGCATCCAGAAATTTTTCATCTACTTCCGTTATCATCAATCTGGAGATCAATGCATAGAGTGCTATACGGTTCTCGATATCCTGTTTTAAGGCTTCCATTTTTATTCGCTTTCACGGCGCTGTAAGGGCATAACACCCTACACCGTTTTATAGATTGTGTGACTATACCACTTTCCAAATAAATTAATCAATTTATTTGGAAAATCATAGGAAAGTATTTCCGGGCAGACACCCGGAAACAATCGTTGCAGTATAAGGATTATCCCTTAATATCTACAGAGTAAGCTTTCAGTGACAATGGCACTGCCGGTCTTTTCATATGTACCGGTCTTCTCAGTTTATCGCCAGGAGCCAATGGACGGGTCAATTTGTCTCTCCATGCCTGGTAAACTTTCATGTTGTTGTCGTAGTTCACATAGATATCACCGATCTTGTCACCTTTACCGGCAAGTTCGATACTCACTTTCTGGTGCCAGGCATGGTTACCTGCGATAGGATCCGGATGTGAAGGTGCTACAGCATTCTGCCAGGAACCGGAAAGGCCATCCCACCAGATATTGTCAAGGTCTTTGTTGTACTCTTTGAACTGCCATGTATCTCTACGTGCCTGCATACCTTCGTCAAGACCCTCTGTCGGCTTTAGTGTACCGATCTTGCCATCCATAGTCATATCATACAGCGGTGCACCAAGCCCCATCACACCGAGCTTGTGCTCGAATCCAGGAATTTCTACGGCATTCTTGAGCTTCCATCTACCAGCATGGTGGGAACATGCCAATACACCCGGCATTGTGCCTTCTGTCGGTACTGCCATCGCAATGAAGTAACCAGATTCCAGACCGGAAACCGTATCGGTGATCGTTACTTTGATCGGATCTTCTCTTTTAATACCCAGACGTTTTGCATCTTCCGTATTGATCCATACAGGGTTGTGGTTCTGAGAGATCTCCATAAGGTGCTTGGAGTTCACTGAACGCGTATGAATATTGTATGGCAGTCTAAAGACCGTATTCAACGCAAACTCATTGTCTTTCTGAATAAAGTCATGGTGAACCTGTGTAACAAGGTGGACCATCTCTTTACGCTCCTGTGCATTTCTCGGATAAATCGGTATAGCATACTCAGGCCACTTCCACTCTGCAAACCATTTGCTGTAGAATTCCAGTTTACCGCTGAGTGTATGGAAACCCTGTACGATCTTGCCGTCAACTTCGACACCGATCGGCTTCATACCGCCAAATACATGGTCTTCGACAAGCAATGTACCATACTCATCTTTCTCGACATCACTTTCATTATATTCATGGCCATGCGCGATATATTTGTCACCGACCTTTTTGAGTGCTCTCTCCTGAGGTCTGAAAATATGATCTTCTTCCAACCAGGTACCCATATCTCTCATCATCTCATAATTTGGATATTTTGAATCAGGGTATTTCAATTTCGCTGTTTTTCTCAGGTTAGGCAATTTGTCGAAGGCAGCCTGATACCATTCAGGAATCGTGACCGCTCTGCTTGGATCTTCTTTGGAAGCCCAGAACTTTTTCACACCGAGTGATCCATCCGGGTCAACATGGTGTACCATGATATTCGCCCAGAACTCTACCTCTTCCCATATCTCACCAAGACCGGCATGAATATGTGCTTCAAGTGTAGCACGTGCCGGATCTTTTGGTTTCCAACCGAGTTTTTCAAGTGCAACTCTAAGTGCAGGGTTCTTGAAACTTAACCATCTCGCCGGCTTGGTAGGCTCTGATGACTGGTCATGTCTTTCACCGGCAAGCCCTACAGGCAATACAAAATCACAATACCAGTTTGTCTCTGACCATGTAGGAGAGAGATTGAATGCCAATTCGATCTTGTCTTCTCTTTTGAGTGCTTCGATCCATCTGAACCCGTCCGGATTGATCCAGACGGGGTTATACATACGAGGAATCCATACTGCCAGTTTTTCAGGAATGGAATTGAGTCCTTTTGCCTTCCATTTCGCTCTCCACTCGTCATCAAGAAGCAAGTGAGGCATAATATGGCTCATCTCATACGTACTGAGCGGATACTCAGGCGGCCACGCGATCTCGTTCCATACATTGACTCTCGGTGGTCTTACACCTGCTTCGGTAGCTGCATCCCCTTTTCCGTTCACAGAGATAACATGCCAGTGGTGCAGTCCGACACCGCCAATATTGCCGGCCATCGCTCCGCGAAGTGCCAAGGGGAAGAATCCTGCTCTGGTATTCATCCATCCGCCTCTATGTCCGATCGTACCTGCTCTCCAGAGATAGGTTGAAATTCTGTCACCCGCATCAATGAACATATCGAAAAGCTCATCAAGTTTATCTCCATAGCCCTCCATTCTACACTCTGCGACAACAAATTCTTTTGTATATGGTGAATAGATCTCTTTAAGCATCTCAATGAAACTTTCATAACTCTCATCCTGAGGTACCTGCTTCATGTAGCCTTTGGAAACCATAAGCTCCAGTTGCTTTTTGTCAGTCATCAACTGATCCCAGTTCACCCAGTTTTTGAAGAATGCATGGTTGACAAGCGCTTTACCATGGATATCTGTTTCGTTCAATATTCTGTTTGCAAGGTGCAAATAGAGTGCTGCTTCCGTTCCCGGCCACACAGGGATCCACATATCTGCCATACCTGCAGAGTTTGACATACGGGGATCCATAACGACCAGCTTTGCGCCTTTGCGTCTTGCATCCGCGATATATCCTGCCGACTGCTGAAAATAGTGGCCGGCATCCGCTGCATGGGAGGACTGAAGGAAGATCAGCTTCGCATTCGCCCAATCCGGAGAGTTCCTGTCATCGTTGGTCCACTGGATCGTACCTTCACGTGCACCTGCAGAACAGATATTCGTATGAGAATCATAACCATCAAGACCCATTGAGTGGGGAACACGGTGGCCAAAACCGTTTTCATTCGGTCTACCTACATGGTACATGATCATCTTTTTGGAAACTTCATCTCCCTTTTTAAGCGTATCATGCATCTTCTTACCGATCTTCGCCATCGCTTCATCCCAGGTAGTTCTTACCCACTTTCCTTCACCTCTTTTTGAGCCTGGTGCTCTCATGAGAGGGAAAGGGATCCTGTCCGGATCGTACATTTGTGACTGGGCAGCATACCCTTTGGCACAGTTTCTACCACGGCTTCCGGCATGCAATGGGTTACCCATATACTTTTTGACGAAAAGATCTTTAGGATTCTTGGTTCTTTTATACTCTCCCACCTCAACCCATGCGGTCAAACCACATTGCGCTTCACAGTTGGAACATACAGTCGGGACCAGCATGAATTCATTGACCTTGATACCCTCAGAATTATCTTCGCCTTTAATACCTTTTCTTCCGGTACCGCCCCTTTTCCAGTCATTACCGTCCAACTCTTTGAAACTGTCCCACTTTTCAAATGGCGGGTAGAAGGAAAGTGTTTCAGGCGTTGCGGTAAATGTACTATCCTGTGCTGCAGAAGGTGTATCTACGATTGTTTCAAATACACCGGCAGCAAGTGTCGCACCTGCGACAGAATACGCTGTCCCCTTGAGGAAGCTTCTTCTGCTTTCTATAAAATTATTATCGTTTTTCATTGATTTTGTCATACATATCCTCCTTAACTCAATGGTAGCATTTGGGGTATTTTAAGCCATACATCTTTAACAAGATAAAGCCCGACCAATGCCAGAATTGCTGCAAATCTAAGCAGCGTTTTGTTATCACTCTTCATATTGCTTACAGCAAGGAAGAACGGTATGATGAATCCAAGGACCATGCCAAACCAGAATTCGGCATTATACTCTCCGCCGGAATGCACATAGGCAAGTGTCGCTTCTGCTTCCGAAGATTTGAAGGAGAAGAAGTATTCACCCATATACATCATAAAGGAGAAGAATGTTGCAATTGCCAAAACAAGGGCAAGATCTTTTCTACTCTCTTTACTCCATGATCCTGAAATGAAGATCAGACCTGCGGAACCGGCCAAAAGCGCTGCCCACATCATCTGCATCACTTCTGTAGGTGCCTGCCACAACTCTCTGGCAGTAGACTCTGCCATAATGATCGCCGTATACAGTGTTACCGGTACAGCAAGAAATACAACAAAGGGGAAAATCTTTTCATACAATGCGCTGTTCCCTCTTGCTGCCTTGGCACAGGCACCGTGTTTTCTCACATCAGGGTGCGCATCGAAGAAACCGATCACCATCATAAGCGTGATCAAGCCCGTAAAGAGTGAAGCCATCCATGCACCTACGGTGATCGCAGAGGTCCAGTGCGGGTGAAGAAAGATATTGATCATTCTGTACGGCTGGTGAAGATCCGTCAAAGTGAAGAGAAGGAAAATATTCAGGAAAATGAACGAGATCAAAGGCATCATCCATCTTAAATTCGGCATTTCCTCTTTCTTGTGTCTGTAAAGTAAAAAGGCGCCTACAAGAATAACACCTGTACCGACACTTTTCGCCCACATGTTCAATGTGATCATCCAGCCCCAGATAATACCTGGAAGCGCGACATCCAATGTTACAACAGCCTGTGTTGCATTAATTCCATGTTCTAGCATTAGTGACCTCCCTCTTCTTCATGAGACTCATGTGCCTTAGTGTCATTGTCAAAGTCCATAAAACTTTTATTGTCCAAATGTTCATGTCCTACAAATGGTGCGAGGAATCTATCGATCACACCATGGTGAGGATCGCCAACATGTTTCAAGTGTGTTACATTGTTAAACAGGTTATATCCTTCCAGTCTCTGCTGTGCAAGAGGATTCAGTGTCTGATTACCGCCACCTACATAAAAATGTTTAGGCGTTGTATGTTTCTCCGGTTTACGTACCTGTACAGCACCCTGGTGCTCCATAATGTACTGTGATATGTGGCTGGTATCATCATCGATATCACCAAAAATATTTGCCTGAACAGGACAGACGACGACACATGCCGGCATCATACCGCTTTCGACACGGTGGGCACAGTAGGTACACTTGTCTGCCGTATTCGTTTCAGGATCCATGTAGATCGCACCGTAAGGACATGCCATCATACAACCGGCACAACCGATACATCGGCTGTTATCTACATTGACAATCCCGTTCTCAAGATAATGCAGGGCCGATACCGGGCAGATCCTTTCACATGGAGCGCTTTCACAGTGATTACATCTTAAAGGCGTAAAAGACCTTGATGTATCAGGGAATGTTCCTATATCGATATATTTTACACGCAAACGCCAAGAGCTGAGCGGAACTTCATTTTCCACTTTACACGCGACTTCACAACCTTTACAACCCATACACAGGTTAAGGTCAACTAAGAAACCTAGTTTCATAATTCCTCCTTGAATTTTAGGTCACCTCTAACAACAGGTGTCCTTTTGCTAAGCTTATAACAGTTATAAGCGCCCGTTAAACAGTGTTTTCAACGGGTTAACGCATAGGTTAAGTCTATAAAAGTTTGCATTAAAAATGCTTTATTATCTTCAATTCACAGACGCTTTTGGGCTTCATGTACCAAATCAGATAGTTTTCATCAATTGTTGTGACAGGGAAGATCAGTAATAGTGCACTAATGATTTTTAAAAAGAAAAATGCATTGACTTAATATATATGCATATTTGCGAATAAATACGTCAAAAGAAGTGATATAAACATACTTTATAATTTAAAGGAGAAGGTTGAACCTTTATCTAACTGGCTCTCAATATCAAGTTCACTGCCATGCAGTGTCAAGATCGTCTTGACAATGGAGAGCCCGAGTCCCATGGAATTATCCCAGTTGTGTGTCCCCGACCGATAGAATTTCCTGGTAACCTTTCCCAAGTCCTTTTCACTGATACCGCTCCCTTTATCGATTATAGCTATACGGTTTTTGTCTATTTTCAATGTAACGGTATCTTTAGAGTATTTCAGAGCATTCTCCACCAGGTTTTTCAGGACCAGTTCAATCAGTGTCCGGTCCGCCTCGACAGTACGTTCCTCTCCTACGATCTCTATCTCACGTTCCCTGTAGGATTCCTGCAGCACTGTTTTGACCTCATTGGCCAAAGAGAGAATATGGAAAGAACTCCTGTGCAGTGTCGCTTCACCGCTCTCAAACTTGTTCCATAAGATCAGTCTTGAGAGAAGCGATTCGATCTTCTGGCCATTGTTGTAAACCTTTCCGAGAAACTTCTCCTGAAGTTCTTTGGGAATATCCGGGTCTTCCAGCAGTGTCTGTGAATATCCCATAATGGAAGCGATAGGATTTCTGAACTCATGTGCAATGGCAGAGAGCATATCGGCACGCTGACGGTTCTTGAGCTTCAGCTTGGCATTGTAACGCTGCTTGATATCTTCACGCTTCTTGGCACTCTTGAGTACACGGATCAGGTTCTCGTTTATCTCTTCGAATTCATGGGTAAAGAAACGTGTTTCATAATCGATCTGTTCTATCTCATCGAGGTTTTTGAGGTATCTGTTGATCACTTCCAATTCATTCTGCATACGTTTTGCGCCGCGGTAGATAGAAAATATGAAAAGTACAAATGCCAGATCCAGAAGTATAATGGAGAGCATCGCATCACTCTGCTCCTTCATCACAATAACGATCAATACAGAAAAAAGAATGAATACAAAAACGGCAAGCGTAACAAGTCTTGCCATGACATACTCTGTAAATTTCGGTTTGGTGAACATGATTCAATACTCCTCTGAATCGGGATAAGAGCGGCAATAAAGGCCTACAGACTTATCTCTCAGTGTGCCATGTTTCATTAAAATGCATTACAAGATCTCTAAAGACATGGTAAAGCGCCTCAACCTCTGCAATGGAAGTTCTCTCATTAGGTGCATGGATCGTATCGTTGATGACACCGAACTCGACCACGTCAATACCGAAAGCACCCATAAAACGCGCATCACTTGTACCGCCGGCAGTGGAAAGTTTCGTCTCGATCCCCGTGATCTTCCTGATACTCTGCTGTATATGTCCGACCACTTTGGAGTCATGTCTCGTTACGAAAGGATAGGATCCCTGTGTCAATACGAGGGTATGCTCCATATCTTCCAGCACTTCATCGATATGCAGTTTAACACTCTCCTGCGTTGTTTTTGTGGAGTTGCGCACATTGAACATGATCTTGAGCTCTCCGGGAGTCACATTCGTTACTTCCATACCGCCCCGTATATCGGTAATGACCATCTGGCTGGGTGCGAAATCCTCATCTCCCTCATCCAGATGGATACCGGCAATCCTGTGAAGTACCGTCGATATCTGGTGGACAGGGTTTACCGCCTTCTCAGGATAGGCCGCATGCCCCTGCTTTCCCTTGATCGTCAAATAGCCGTTGATCGAACCTCTGCGGCCTATTTTTATGGCATCGCCGAAGGTCGTCTCGCAGGTTGGTTCCGCCACGATACAGTAATCGGGAAGCATACCCGTTTTTTTGAGGTGTTCCAGCATGATCACCGTACCATGCGTCGCTTCTCCCTCTTCATCGGAGGTCAAAAGGATGGAGAGACGGCCCTGAAAATCATCACACTCTTTGAGTGCCTGAAGAAAGGCTGCAACACCGCTCTTCATATCCTGTGTACCGCGCGCATAGATCTTCCCCTCTTTGATCACAGGAACGAAAGGGTTGGTCATCCATCCGTTGCCTGCCGGTACAACATCGACATGCCCGGCAAAGCAGAGATGCGGACCTTCCGAGAACTTTTTGCTCAAAAAGAGGTTCTTCACCCCTCCCTCATTCACATAGGTCGCTTCATAGCCATCCATATACTTCTCTATAAATGCCAGTGAACCTGCATCGTCAGGTGTTATGGACTCAAAACTTACCAGTTTCATCAAAAGGTCAACTACATTCATTTTTTCTCTTTAAATTTTTTAATCATACCGAGATAAGCAGCAAAAGGATCTGTAACATTCTACCCAAATCCCGAAATAGGATTCTTTGGATTTGGGTTCTACTTCTCGACCTCACCGCGGTAGGACATGATCCCGCCAATGTGGTTGAGTGTTTTAGCATGGCCGTTCTGAACAAAGACCTGCTGTACCTGACCGCTTCTGCTGCCTGTACGACAGGTAAATATGACATATTTGTCTTTGCTTGATTCAAAAAGTTCCTGTCCCCACTGCTGGAACAGGGAGGTAGGTTTCAAAAGATCCACACCCTTGATATGGCCCATCTCGTACTCCATATCTTCACGAACGTCTACAAGAAGAAAATCTATTTTCCCTTCTTCCCTGGCTTTCAATATACTCTCAAGTTCACCTGATCCTATATGGTCCTTCTCTAATATCTGCTGCAAACTGTGCCTTTCCAAGCTGAATAGAACAACGCTTTGATGGTCCAATGCCGTACGCTTCTTTCTGCTCTCTTTAAAAATAATCGCGTATTATATCCAAGTATTATTTATTCTCGGCAACGTACTCAGGGGTACAGAAAATACCGCAGTGGCATTTTCCTTCATTGGGAACTTCATCATTGATCGCCTGCGGACAGGGACAGATACGGTCGTCAGAACTCTTGAATTTTCCAGGATTCGATGCATCCGGCTCTACCATATAGCAGGGGCAGAATCGCTTGCCATAAAGCATTTTGTGTCTGGTAAGACCAAGCTGTACCCCCTCATTGACATCGTGCATCGGATGGTATTCCCATCCGAACTGCTTACATACTTTGTCTGTGAATTTCTTGGTTTTTTCCAGTTCCGCCAAAAACTCCGGAGAGCTCATATCCAATTGCTGCATCATCTCTAATCCCTTTAAGCTGTGTTTTAGTAGTTATATCTTAAACCAAATTAATATATAATGATATACTTATAATCTAAAAATATAAAAAGGCAAACTGTGCAGATTGACAACACCGTTTTGGAAAAACTGGAAA
>Ga0256913_10001881_pt1 | contig 10717 bp, 19 predicted proteins | sample Axial_MatmetaG_FD_185970 | JGI IMG/M metagenome (GOLD analysis project Ga0256913, IMG submission 185970) | Deep-sea worm associated microbial mat communities from Axial Seamount, Juan de Fuca Ridge, Pacific Ocean - Axial_Mat | ecosystem: Environmental > Aquatic > Marine > Oceanic > Microbial...
TATCTGAAAAATTATTATCTATGAAACAAAATATTGTAGATCTTGAAAAATATATAGATCTACTAAACACTCTTGATAAAAATATGTCTAAAACGGCATATGATTTGAAACATATAGAAAATGATATTGAACATATCAAAAATGATATTGATGAATTAGAAAATGAGTTATCTCAATTAAATGATATATTTAATAGTAATGATTATAGAACAATACCAAATATGGTAATAATGTATGATAGAATCATGAAATACAAATATATCATAATAGGTGGGTTATTCGTAATATTACTCTTTATTGATGGTGGGACATCATCAACAATGGGTACTCTTATTATGAAAATGTTAAGTTATTTCGGTATATAATATAAAATGATACATTTCCCTTTACAAAATATAAGAAAATCAATAGATGATATCTGGAATCAGTTATATAAAACTGAAACAAGAACTATACCCGGTTCGGCGGATAACTATATTATTGAATTAATAGAAGTTCCTGATGATGGTTCTGTAAATCAAAAACCTGTAATTAATAATTTTACAGAAACAACAACATATCCACCAAATTCAGGTGAATATTATGTTAATTACCATACAGGATATATAGCATTTAATAATACCGATACTGGTACTACTATTGATATTAATTACTATTGCAAAGGATCTTTGGTTGAAGCACAAGATATCAATTACCTATATGATAAAATAGTAGAGTTAGAACGATTATATACTATATCACCAACACCACCATCATCAACTAATATTGGATATCAATGGTATAACACTAATAATAATATTAACTATATATACGATGGATTGAGACAAAAATGGTTATCAACACAAAGAATGGGTATATCGTTTGGAAAGAAAGGGTTATCTAATAACCAATATCTATATTTTTATGGTGGTGTAATACCAAGTAATATAAACAGTAAAAGAATGGTTAGAAATGCTTGTATTGTATCAATGAGTGCCCAATTTTCTAATTTGGGAACAGGAACATTTTACATACAAGACATTAATAACACAACACTTACATCAATTGATGTCAGTCACGATTATGGAAATGGTGATGAATTGATAAATATTGATGTAAATGAAGGTGATATTATTAAATGTTATTTTGATTCATCATTTAATAATATCAAAGATCCAATCATTACATTGGAAATAGCATGGAGATATTAAGGAGAAAATAATATGGCATGGACAGTAATAGCAAAAAACAGTAGTGGTAGTACAGTAGTATTATCAAACTTAGGTACAGAAATACTTAATGGGTCACAACTCACATTAAGTGATTTCTATGAATATTCTGATATATCAGATGATAAAGAGTTGGAAGCATTTGTTCAAAATGGTGATCTTGTTATTAATAATGGAACACTTGATCTATCAGCAACAGATGGTGTTAATTATATAACAAGAGATAATATTTATGATGATCTTGAAAGTCATTATACTAAAACAGAACTAACAACACCGAATACTGGTGGATTGGTGGATTGGTCAAATATTGCCAATGTACCTTCTTTTGGTTCACCATCATGGGTTTCACCAGCAAAATATAGAGTATTAGATATATCAGCAACACCACCACCATCACCATCAGGGGGTAATGTATATGTTGATACTGATGATAATCATTATTATAAATGGGATGGTACTCAATGGGTTGATGAAGGAAGTGCAACAACTGATGATAGAGTTATCAATCTTGGTAATGGTAATGAAAATCTATTCACATTTAATGGAACCACATGGGATGATGAAGGACAAACAAATGATAATATAGCCATTATGATCAATGATGATGGTGATGGTAAAAATGCACAATATATTTATTCAACAGAAAGTAATTCATGGGTTAAAATTGCTGATGTAGATTTTGATGATCATCTTGATGGTGGATCTTCAAAACATGATGCATCAGAAATTGATGTTGAAGGAACATATACAAATTTTACAAGTTCACCGGGTGATTTGGAATCAGTTATATCTGATATTGATACACAAATGACAGAGGCATTAGATAATAATACTCTTGATGGTGCTTATGATGAAGGTGGTGCAGGTGTTGGTAGAACAATTACAGCTGATGCCGGTCCTGTTGTGATCAATACTGATGTTGCAACAACAGCCCCTCTTGAAATCACACCTAAAGCATCTTTACCTACAACTGGACTACAAGATGGTCAATTTGCTGTTAAAGATGGTATATTATATATCTATGATTCAACAAGAGCAAAATGGTTATCTGTTCAAAGAGAAGTATTGATCTTTGGTAGAAGAAGAAGAGTTAGAAATCAGTATTTGAACTTTGCAGTTGGTAATCTTGCATCTAACAATTCTGGATATAGAATTCCAAGAAATGCTGTTATTACAGCAATGACAGGACAACTTGATAATTCTGGAACTTGTGATATTCATGTAAGAAGAAATGATACAGCAACAAATATCGCATCTTTATCAATTTCAAGTTCAACTGGTAGTATTGATATATCAACTAATATTGATGTTAATGCTAATGACTTTTTACAAAGTTATTTATCAGCATCTTCAAGTGTTGAAGATCCTGTTTTTATGATAGAAATTGCTTATAGAGGATAATAAATGGCAGTAATAGTTATTGCTCATAATAATACCGGATCATCCATTAATTTGGATGATCTTGGTATTACTTTAACATCATCAGAAACCAGAATATTAACAGATTATTTTGATTATATAGAATTAACAGAATCAAATGATTTATATGTTAATATTTCAAATGGTAATATTGCTATAAATGATGGTAATATTAATCTGAATACTACAGAAGCATTACAACATCTTAATTTTGAATCAGAATATCAAGATCTTAAACAAGATGAGTCAATTTCTGGTGGTATATCTACTGATCTTGCTTGTTGTGATATATCAACACAAACAAGTTTTAGTGTTGGTAGTTCATGGCAGAATACAGTTTATACAAATGTGGATATAGAAAATGATCCAACTGTTGTTGAACATGATACAGATAGTATTAAGATATATGAGGATGGGGTATATAACATATCAGTATTATATACATTTCGTGTAAATAATCCATCATTCGGTGAATGTTTATACAGAATTGTTAATAACAGTACACCAATATCATATGAGAAAAAACAATACTCATATGAAACTGAGATGCATTGTTATGTAGAAAATATAATACGTAATTTATCAAATGGTGATATAGTATCATCACAAACAAAAAGTGGTGATGATGTAACAATTTTAGAATCATCATTTAAAATAACTAAACTTGAAGGTGTTAAAGGTGATCAAGGTGCACCGGGTGGAACTACAGTCACTATTCAAGAAGATGATAATACTATCACTACTAATACTGGTATAATTAATTTTGAAGGTAATGTTAATATTGCGGATGAAGGTAATGGTAAAGCTACAGTATTAATACCAAACCAATCTAACGAATTCAAATATGTAAATGTATATGATAGTGTAGGTAATATCAATCTAAACACATCTTCAGCAACATCATATAGATGGGATTCACAACTTATAAGAGATTCTGATACATTTGATCATTCAACAGGCACTAATCCATCAAGAATATATTTGTTAAAAGATGGTTATTATAAGTTATCTTATAATATGACATATAGTGATTCAAATTATGGTAGAAAGAATATCAAATGTTATTTAATGGAAAATGGTTCCAGTATAATAATGTTGACCACAACAGCATCATATGCAAGAAATACTACTGATAAATATGGTTCTAATTCATTACCACCTGTTATAATGAATTTTTCATCAGGAACATATATAGAACTATATTATAAAAGGGAAGGATCATCAGGAAATGCATATACTCATGCAAATGAATCTTGGTTACAAATAGAATATATAAGAGGATAATAAAAAATGGGATTACAAAAAGATTTAACACTTGATAATGGTATACATTTACCAGAAGCATATATAAAAATAATATCATGTAATTATATATGTGATTATCATGTATCTATTAAAGTAAGTATATACAAAGATTATAATGCATATCAAGATGGAAAAACATCAATAACTACATTAACACATGTATGTACAGATGAATTTGATTTATATTTCAATTTAACTACATTAAATCAACAAAATGTGAATATTATATCACAATCATATAAATGGTTAAAAACATTGAAATTTTATAAAGATGCTTCAGAAGTGCCAAAACCAAAAGACTGATAATGAAAGTAATATTAAAGAACACAACAAATAATTTAATCACTGTAAAAGATATTGATCTAATATTATATCCACTTGCAGAACAATCTATTGAAACTAATATAAGACCTTTAAATAGTTCAAGAGATTTGACAAAGCTTGTATCTGATGGGATTATAATAGTTAATAATTTTGAAAGAGATTTATTACCATCAGAAGGTGTTAGATTCATTGTTTCTCAACAATTATTACCTCTTGATACTGATGGTAAATTATTTGTGCATCAAACATCACGTAATCCAGGTACAACAACATATTGGGCTGGTAAAGGTGATGATCCAACAAATTGTATGGATGTTGGTAATGGTGAATATCTTGTTTTAAGTAATTTCCCCGGTAATCCATCCTCAACTATACAATACATGGATATTAATACTATTAACAATAAAACAAATCTTCATGAAGGATATTTTATATGGGAAAATGCTAAATTTGGTGATTTCGTTACCTTATCAGTAGTAACAAATACTGTAAGTTATGTTCCAGCATCAGGAAGTAATTTTTACCTTTATAACAATTTTCTTGTTATTCCGGCATCAGGTACAGGAAATATACAAATAACATCGGATATAACCAATCCATGTATATCAGGTGGATCATTGGTACAAGTATATACTAATGAAATTGGTTATAGACCTCCAGCATATTGGGATGCTGATTTTAATTCATCTACAGGTAAATTTGAAAATATAAGACCTAATATTACTGGTACAGGTGAATTTAATATGTATACAATAGAATTATTAGGAAATAGATTTATTAATAGTATACCATTGTTAGGATCAGGTTTTGAACAATTACAAGCATCTGATTCAACCGTATTTCCACATGGTATGAGATTAAAATTGGAAATAAAAACTATCAATGATGATCATGAATGGCACATTGGTGGTATTATAACAATGCATAGAGAAAAAACTGTATAAATGTATGTAGAAAACTGTAATATATATGGATCTGGATTGATATATGGATCTGGATTGATATACGCCGATTGGTGTAAAACAATATGTTATGATTTCGGTATAGATATCTATGATAACAATACCTCTTTACCAATATCAGGATTCTATTGGTCATTATATAGAAGAGATTCAAATATATCACTATTTGATATTATTGATGAAACACATACTCTTGTCGATTCAGGACAATCATTACAAGAAATGTTAAAAATCAATCTTGATGATTATTCATTAAGAACAACTGATACTGATTATCTTATTACAGCCAGTCTTGAATCAAGTGCATCAAGTGCTTCTGATATTACACAAGTATATGTCAAATATTATCATACTGATTATGTAAAATCAGAACAAAATTGTCCTTATCTATATAATAAAGTAGGTGTTCAAAAAGGTTCTTGTGTTGGACATGGAAAAATAGAAGTAGAACCAAATAGATGGCAGTTGATATCTATACCTATTCAATATGGGTATTGGGACAATACACAACATAAATTAATTCATGATGGTACTACTCTTGCACATATACATAACTATGTTGTGAGACAGATTGAGGATGTTTATGGTGTTCCATGTAATACAATGGTAGAGGTATTCAATACCTATTTTGGAGATCCTAATAAATATTATAACTTCATTCCGGGAGTTACCGATCCATTATCAATACATAACTTTGAACTTGCATATCAGGATGGATCTAACCTTGAATATACTGGTTTTTGGGTTAAATCCATCCATGATCAGTCATTCTTTATTGAGTGGGGAGAACCTTAACCAATATACTCTAAACGAGTTCCACATTTAGAACAACGATATTTTGCCGTTCCCTTCATAACGCGATTATGACGAATACTGGTAAGTTCAACTTCTGAACAAGAACATTTATATTTGAAGGTTTTAAGTTTCCGAACAGTAGAATTCTTGGTTGAATAAGAATGATACAGTTTGGGATCACAACCGAGAAAATTCATGGTGTATTTCCAATCAGGACCATGAACCACTCGGCGGGTTCTCATATTATTATACTGATGTCCATAAAGTGTGAATACGATATAATGGGCAACTTCATGAGGAATGGTCTGTTTCATAAAATCGTCAAAGTTCTCTTGAAGAAGAACCATATTGAAGTTGATATAAGGTTCTGAACGATCATAGGATACACAACCAGCAACCTTACCACGTTTAGTAAACTCAACATGGGGATAAGGGATGGTGGTATTCTTATACTTGTTATAATAATCAATCAACTCATTAACACGTTTTACGGTATCTAAGGTGATGTCGGTCATTGTATCCCTCATTCGTTTTGTTTTCTTGATTATGTCTATACTATAACACATTCAGAAAATAAATCAAGAAAAAAGAAACCCTGTGAAATCAAAGACTTCACAGGGTCAGATTGAAGAGGATATCTTGATGAAAGAAATTATTATAAAAAATCCTTCTCTTCAACCAATTCTTCTATACAGTCATCCATAACCACGTTACCCATAATACTAACAAGTTTTTTATTTGTTGGTGGTTCTGCTATAGGAAATGAATAAGCTGTTGATACAAATAATTTGGCCATATCCTGAGCTTCTTCAACACCATTCATACCAAGATCATTCATTTTCATTATGGCAAATATCATTGCATCATCTTCTGATACACCATATTGTCTTAAAACCATAACACCCTTAGATATATTACTAATAATAGTACAAAATTTGATCTTTTCCGATGCAATAGTATTTCCTGATGCATAAACAGATTGAAAAGGTAATACCAGTAATACAATAATAATCAGGATTGATATAATATTTTTCATTTGTTATACACCCATATTAAATAAATTTATTAAAAGATTGGTTACGGTATCCCATGAGAATACTAAATAACCAATACCACACCAAAACAATATTGTAAATATCATAAGCCAGTTAAGATTTTTCATAAGTCTTCAAACACATTTGATAAATATTCAAGTGCCCATTTGTATTTCTTGGCAACTCGTAATGTCGTTTTAGGATCTATCTTATAAAGATCATCAAGACGGGAAGGATCGGAGTTATCCATAAGATCAGCAATCTTTACTTTGGTTGCAAAATAATCTTTTGATATATCATGTATATATGTCTTATACGGAACATTTTTATCATGAGTGAGAAGATGTAACCGATATATAATGGAATTAGGGATATAATGTTTATGTGTTGTTAAGAAATCTGGATGATCTTCAATAATATCATGAAGTATACCGATACATGGTAATGATACACCATTTAATGTCATAGCAACACGCATAAGATGAAGAATATACGGTTTACCAAGTTTATCCTTCTGTCCTTTATGTGCTCTTACAGCAATATCAAGACAGTGTTCAAATAAATCATTCATTGCGTCCATTGTAATAACCTCTAAAGACAAAATTTTTCAAGATAGTATTCATGTATATGATACAACACTTCACCATCATTGTCAATGTCATATAACCATCCTATCTCTGTTTCTTTGGCATCAAGGATTTTAACAAAACTCTTTGTGATGGTAAAATATGCTGTCTTATACATATATTGTTTCTTCATAAGAGATGCCTCTTAACGATATACTTTATTGGTAAAAATAAGAGAACCGTGATAATCCTTTGAATCCATATAAAACAGAAATATAGTAATTGGCCAACACAACACAAAGAGAAAAGACATTATTTTATCATCTTTCATATTACTGTATTTCTTAGTGTAGTGTTTGATTAGTTCGTCATCGGCATAATCATACACCCAAGAAGTCGATATATCAAACCACAAACCACGAATTACCGGATAACAAGCAAATGCCATCAAAAGATAAAATGTCACAATACCAATCATTTCAACAACCCCTTAATGATGTTTGTATCACCATTAGTTAATTTTTCAATGACATTCTCAAGCCATTCATTATAAATACCTTTTTCAACATCATCCTTCAAATACAATTCAAAAAGATCTGTGGTAAAGGTAGTTTTTTCAACAATTCTGAATTTAACATCTTGATCCACATCAAGATAAATTGATTCTACATGATTATTTGGGTAGAATCCTGCTTCCTTTCCGGTAAGATTTGGCCATCCATTCCGATCATACCAGATTTTCTTATCAAACTTATCATTATATGATTCAAATGGTTCAAGATTGACATAAAGTTCATAATAACCACCTTTATCCTTCATACCAACAACTTCACCCTTCATGCCGATTTGAAGGTATATATCATCAATATGATTGGTGATTTCAATGATAGTGGGAACACCGACACTTCTTGATGTCTTAAACAATTTGAAAAATTCTTCTGTTTTCATTATATCTCCGTTATTTTCTTAATTATGTCTATATTATACACCAGTTTCAGATAATGTCAAGAATTATTTCACACCAAGGATTTTTCTAATGATTTCAATATATTTTGAATTGGCATTGAATTTATTTATATAATCAAACACCTTATCTTTTATAAAAGAAAATATATCAAACAAGAATGTTGTTAAAATTAGGGCACATCCAAGCCAACTACATACAATCAAAAGTAATGCCTCTTCAAGTAATGGTGTTCCCATAAAACTTTCATCACGTTTAAACCATAAATGATTACAAATAATCATTGTTAATGTGGCTGCAATACAACCACCAAAATACAACATAATAAAATGGATCATTTCTCAACTCCTGTAAATTTTTTAAGCATCTTTATGACCTTATTATCTTTATATTGTATATAGTCAACCAATGTCATTAAAGACACAACAATAATAATACCCACACCAATCCAACTAAGTATACTAAGAAACAATACTTCTGAAAGATCTGGATTCCTACGTATATTATATAACCATAAATGATTTAATACTGATATCAAGATGAAGGCTGTTATAACACCCCATGAATAAATTGATAAATATACCAACATTATTATGTTCTCCTTATAAGGTTAGGAAAATGGATCATTTTTCAACCCCCCTGTAATTTTTTTAAGTTTTCTATGAACCTATAATTTGGATTATCTGGTTTACTTCTTATTATTGTTTCTATTTCATCATATGAATATGGGTAATAATCATTAGTGTCAACACCTATATCCATTGATTTACCAATTGAAGGTAATCTACCATGTGAATGCCCATATAGATGCCAAGAGTTATAATGTGACTTTGGCCATGTTCTCATACACCAATGACATACAGTAATAGAGTTCTTATTGATGGTTCTTTGATATATCTGTCTTAATGACTTATGATTAGTCCATGATCTATCATGATCACCAAGTAGAAATAACCAATCACCATTCAACTGTTTCAATATCTCTTTTGTCTTTCTTTTATCACCATAAGAGAAATCACCAGCATGAATAACTGTATCAGATGGACTTACTACTGAATTACATCTATTGATCAATTCTTCATTCATTTCATCAATGGATGAGAATGGTCTATTAGAATACTTGATTATATTTTTATGGAACAAATGCCAATCGGCTGTAAAGAAGAACATTATATATTTTCCCAAAGATCCCAATTGTTTAACCAGTATGTTACTACTTCATCTTCTGGTATAATAAATTCAGCCTTTTTGACATCACCATAGTATTTAATACAGAAATCAATGACTTCATTCATTGTATTAAAACACCATCCTTTCCATACATAACCATAATCATCTATTTTATAAGCTACTATTTCCATTATTTTATGAACTCCTCATTAGTTCGTGGATCAATACCACTGTAATCATCAAACTGTGATGTTACACAAATACACTGATCACAACTGTATTTCATGTCCTCATATTCACAATCAAAATCACCACCATCAGATGTTTCTGTAAAGGATACTTTACATGGTGGAATGTCAAAATGTTTCATAATTCTATTATCCTATATCTATTCGGTTGAAATGGTTTATATAATTTTATATGGTCTTTATCCATGTATACGTCAATATCAGGACGGAACTTATTGATTATCTTGCCTATCAATCCTGTATGACATATAAACGAATCATGTTCCTTTAATTGTCTTTTTGTAGATTCTGAATAAGGACACCAACAACATAACATAATATGTTTGTCATTGTCAAGAGATTTTAACCATCCATCGACAACTTTCCAGTTTTTTATATAAAATTCAAAGAGTTGTAATTTATATTTGTCAGGTGAAGACCCTTTCAGAAGTAATCTATCCCCATTGACATCATAAGCACCTAAGAAGTCTAATGACTTATAGTTATATTTTGATGGTTGCCATCTTGATACACTATAAGGTTCAAATGATGTTGGTAGGTCAATGAACTTCTCTGACATTTTGAAACTTGTTAATAAAATACTCATAGTATTACTATAAAACATCTGTAGTAAAATGTCAAGACATATATCTTCTTGATATTATTGAAAATAATTATTTTAATTTTTTTACATTTTCTTTTTGACATCTTGTTATTTCGGTGTTATAATATGCCTTGTC
>Ga0256913_10001882_pt1 | contig 10709 bp, 5 predicted proteins | sample Axial_MatmetaG_FD_185970 | JGI IMG/M metagenome (GOLD analysis project Ga0256913, IMG submission 185970) | Deep-sea worm associated microbial mat communities from Axial Seamount, Juan de Fuca Ridge, Pacific Ocean - Axial_Mat | ecosystem: Environmental > Aquatic > Marine > Oceanic > Microbial...
CAACAAGCCGGAAGACGATCCTGGGCTGAACCCTGGAAAATAAAAATGGTTGAACCAATTAAAATGACGACAAGAGAAGAAAGGGGAAAAGCATTAAAAGAAGCCGGATATAATACTTTTCTGTTACATTCAAGAGATGTATATATCGATCTGTTGACAGATAGCGGCACAAGTGCTATGAGTGACAGACAGTGGGCGGGTATGATGCTTGGAGATGAAGCTTATGCGGGTAGTGTAAATTATTATCATCTGGAAGAAACGATTAGGGAAGTGTATGGATACAAGGAACTCATACCTACACACCAAGGTAGAGGTGCTGAACATTTGATGAGCCAAACCCAAATCAAAAAAGGACAATTTGTTCCGGGTAATATGTATTTTACCACTACAAAACTACATCAGGAATTAGCCGGTGGTATTTTTGTAGATGTAATCATTGACGAAGCGCACGATCCGAATAGTGAACATCCTTTCAAGGGAAATATGGATATTTCAAAAATAGACAAGATCGTTAAAGAACATGGTGCTGACAGTATTGCTTACTTAAGTGTTGCCGGAACGGTAAATATGGCGGGAGGACAACCTGTAAGTATGCAAAACATTAAAGAATTAAGAGAATATTGTGATAAACACGGTATATTGCTTTATTTGGATGCTACCAGATTGGTGGAAAATGCATTTTTTATCCAACAAAGAGAAGAAGGATATTCCGATAAAACCGTTGCTGAGATACTTAAGGAATTTGCAAGTTATTCAGATGGTGCATGGATGAGCGGAAAGAAAGATCACCTTGTCAATATTGGTGGTTGGGTTGCTGTTAATGATCCGGATGTAGCTGACAGATTGCGTAATTTGGTCGTGGTATATGAAGGTTTGCACACCTATGGAGGAATGGCGGGAAGAGATATGGAAGCTATGGCAATAGGTATTAAAGAATCCATTCAAGATGATTATATCAAAGCAAGAGTAGGACAGGTAGAATATCTTTGGACTTTACTTGATAGCTGGGATATTCCGATAGTAAGACCTTTTGGTGGACACGCTGTATTTTTGGATGCAAGAGCATTTTATCCTCATATACCTCAAGATGAATTCCCCGCTCAGACATTAGCAGCGGAATTATACCTGGACTCGGGAGTAAGAGCAATGGAAAGAGGAATAGTAAGTGCAGGACGCGATCCTAAGACCGGAGACCACAAATACCCAAAATTGGAAATGGTAAGAATAACAATACCAAGAAGGGTATATACAGAAGCACATATGGATGTTGTCGCGGAAGCAATACGTGAAGTATATGAAGATGCGAAAAATGTAAAAGGACTCAAAATGATATATGAGCCTGCATATTTACGTTTTTTCCAGGCAAGATTTGAAAGATTATAAATCTGAATTCGATCAACCCGCATTATTCATGGAGCTGTTATAAAGAGACGGTTTTAGGAATAATGTGGGTTAATATTTATCAAGGCAGCGATCAATACCATTAATATTGAAGCTGCGAATTTTATATAATCACTTGTTGTATTGAGTTTTATTTTTTCTTCCAATAAATATGGAATCCTGACAGGTAAATACATTATTAAAAATATAAAACTCACTATAATCAAATTTAAAATATATATCCCCGTATTTTCCCGATGCATATCATTATCACCCGTTTTTGATACGGCTGTCCACATTATCGAGAAAGCAAACCATGAGTAAACGACCAATACAATATCATATATCCATTCTTTTTCTTTCAATTTTCGATAAGTGTTTTTTGAAATCGTATTATCATCAATAATAATCATAAGGAAATATATTTCTTTTATAATAACCATAAATATCAAAAATATAATCAAGAAAGGAGTATTTGTTTTATTGTCGATATTATATCCGAAAGAGGATAATATTATTAGTAATGCGACTACGGATATTGTTAAGTGAAATATCCATAATATCATCGTACTGTCTCCAATTTCCTCTTTAGTATCCTTAAATAATTTTTTAATTAGATTTATCTTTTTCGGAAAAGCATAAACCTCCATAGCTGAAAGCACAATCAAAATTAGTCCTATAACCGGAAAAAATGCTTTTTCTCCTGTAAATTTTTGTAAGGAAATTTTTTCAATTAAGGGAGCAAGTAATAAAAAATATATCACTGCAAATATATTAAACATCAACCCTCGCCATGGATAACTATCTGATAATATTATTTTTGATTTATTTTTCATCCGGACAAATAAATTAAACAATAATTGTAAATATACTTAAACTGTTAAATAAAACATTAAATAATATAATTCTTTTACTGAAAACCTAAGTTCGATCATTCTTTTTGCTCGCGGTTTATTGAATTTTATGTATTTTCAATTATACATTATTGCTGTAAAAATGACAAGCTTATGCAGAAAACCATTTAAACAGTAATCTTTGAATAATGAACCGCAATATCAATTGTGGGTGGGCTTGGATTCAATAACACGTTATAATTTTGTTTTCATTTCCCTAATCTCACTATTTCAAAGATTTCTATGAGCAAATAAATGTTCTAACTCATGTTGAAAAACTCTATCAAAATGCATCGCAATAAATCGGTTTACTTATTTTAATCTATTAATACTTTTAAATTTTGTTTTTAATTTCCAACCGTTAGAATTTAATATGGTCTTTAACAAATATAGATTTTGTTCCAGTTGTTTTTGTGCTTTCAAAAGCAAATTGCTATTTTTAGCTGTATTTTCGATAAAGTTTTTAGCTTGACTATTCATTTTGTTATAATCAGCTGTCGTAAAAGAGTTGAAAGTGCCCTCGGTAATGTCATAATAATCAAGATTATGGTCAATAGATAGTATAGTAGCAAAGGGAATATTTGATATTTCAACTGTTTTTGTAAGACCGTCAATTTCAATATTGATATTATCCATATCAAATCCGGCAAGTACTTTTGCCTTAATTCTAATCAATGCTTTTTTTTGAAATGGACTAATATCAAATCCGTAATATTCCTTATAGCTGTAAATATCTGAAAAATATCCCTCAACCGTTCCAAGTTGAAAAACATTTTTCACTTGCTCAAGTATGACCTCCTGATTTATTTGTGTATTTGTTTGCACAAAACGATATTTGAAACCGCTATACCAGACAGTCAAAAGCAATAGACCAAATAGTACTAAAAATATAGTATATCTTGATATTTTTCGCATTGATAAAAAATAAAGTTTATTATATTTTATAACATAGTTTAAAGGATTAATATTGTAAATAAGTATTTTTGAAAGGAATATAATTAACGAAACATGAATTAATCCGGGTTCGTGCTAAACAAAAAAGGTGTTCTCCACTTTAGAAGAACACCTTTCCATGTTTCTATTTCAAAATGTTTATTTTACAACATTAAATTTCTTTGCTATCATAAATGCATGGTTTGAAACGCTAAGGAAGTATGATCCTGTTTTCAAACCGGATATATCCAGTTTCAGTATATCTGCTGCACTTACTCGTTTTTCCAATACTTTTCTTCCTCTCATTTCAAATATAGTAAGCAAAACATCTCCTGTCGCATTTAATTTTGATAGATCTACATTAAGATCATTAATAGCAGGATTTGGATATATACTTATTATTTTAGAATCCAATAAGTCAATTACTGCAGAGGATTTTACAAAAGCGTATTCTCCGGTTGCGCTATTAAAGGTAACATCCCATACTCCTTCTTGACACCAGATATTAGGACCGTCTTGAGTTCCAACACCTGAGGGGAAGTCTCTTGATCCCCAATTTACCGTCCAGTCTGAATTTGCTCTGAATTTGATACCGCTATCACTTGCAGTAGTATCAGCAGTTGTTAAATTAATACCTGATCCTGTCCACAATTGATCATCATCGGGAGATACTGTTAAATAATAGTCGAAATTAGGAGTATCATCAGGCCATGCACCAAAAGGGCCATCTTTTCCTACTATTGAAATCTGGTCATAAACAACGAATACTTCAAAAACATATTCACCGGATAATGAATTGAAAGTAACATGATATTTTCCTGCTACAACAGGAATATTTGCCCCATCTTGTACTCCTGTACCGGTTGGGAAATCTCCTGATCCCCAATTAACTGTCCATGCGTGATTTGCTCTGAATTTTAAGCCTCCATCTACTAATTCTACATCGAGTTTCCAAATAGTGGAATCTTCATTAGGTATCATATCGGTATCAGTATCCCAACCACCTGGAGTAGCATCACCAATAATACCGATATATTCATATTTTACCAATTCCACAAAGTTATATTCCAGTGTATTTGTATTAAAAGTTATACGGTAATCACCTGCCGGAACAACAAAATTAGCTCCGTTTGGAACACCTGTTCCTGATGGAAATACATTCAAAGAATCTCCTCCCCAATTTACTGCCCAATCATGATTTGCTCTGAATTTTAATTCACCGTCTGTTAAAGAAACATCTATTTGCCAAACATCTGGATTGTTTGGATTTTGATTCATATCAGTATCTGTATCCCAACCACCCGGAGTAGCATTACCAATGATACTGATGTATTCAAACTGAACTATTTCCTCAAAATTATATTCACCGGTTAAAGTGTCAAGAGTGATATGATACTTTCCTGCTTTGGGAATTGGAATGTTATCACCTCCTTGAGTACCAACACCACTTGGGAAATCACTGGATCCCCAATTTACTGCCCAATCATCATCTTTTCGAAATTTTGCTCCGCCTACTACAAGATCAAGATCAACAAAAAATCCATGTTCAGTAGTATCTTTAAACATATTGGTATCTTCATCCCAACCTTTTGGAGTAGCATCACCGATAATACCTATTGGAGAATGAACGGAAAAAACATATTCTCCCGTACATGAATTAAAAGTAATGGAATAATCTCCTGCAAAAACAGGGATATTGCTTCCTCCTTGTGTACCGACACCTGTAGGGAAATCACTTGATCCCCAGTTAATGGCCCAATCGTCATTTGCTCTAAATTTAACCTCGCCTTGTACTAAAGTTACATCCAAAGTCCATATACATGTATCATTAGCATCCTGAACCATATCGATATCAGAATCCCATCCGTTGGGAGTGGCAGAACCGATAAGTCCCACGGATGATATTTGTCCAAATGATATAGAACTAATGAACATTGCAAAAAAGATAAAAAGTAATTGTTTTTTCATAATTAAATTTTTATTTAATATAATTTATTTTTCACAAATATATCTGAGATATGTATTAAACCAAATACATACACATACAACTCAAAAATCGCAAAACTTTTGAGTTCTGATTAATAAATTCATGGAATATTAATAAATAATTATTGTATTAATTATCATTCAAATAACGAATAAATATTAATACAAAATCAAAATTAATTATTATTTTTGAAAAAAAAATAAATTTACCGGTTAATTTTTTAATTAATTTTTTAATAATATGAAACAAATAAAAATATTTTTACTGATTTTGGTTTTAATACCCGGAGTTGTATTTGCACAAAAAACAATAAAGGGTAATGTAAAAGATGCTGATTCCAAGGAGCCTTTGATAGGAGTCTATATCGTTTTAAAAGACTCAACGGCTCTTGGTACTGTGACGGATTATAACGGAGATTACAGCATCAACGTTCCAAAAGGTTTTAATATACTTTCTTTTAGTTATGTCGGTTATCAACCTGTAGAAATCAATATTGATGACAAAGCCGTTATTAATGTTGAAATGCGTCAAGGTAAATTGCTTGATGAAGTTGTGGTTATAGGTTATGGTACTGTAAAAAGAAAAGATGTTACCGGTTCGCTGCAAACGGTAACTTCAGATAAATTCAACAAAGGAGCTATCACAAGTCCTCAAGAGTTGATGGCGGGAAAAATATCCGGAGTGACAGTTACAACGGATGGATCTCCGGGAGGTGGATCAAAGATTAGAATCAGAGGTGAATCGTCTTTGAGTGCTTCCAATGATCCGTTGATAGTAATAGACGGTATTCCAACGGAAAGTGGAGGTATAGCGGGAAGCAGAAACCCTTTGAATATTATTAACCCGAATGATATAGAAAGTATCACGGTACTCAAAGATGCTTCAGCAACTGCGATCTATGGAAATAGAGCTTCCGGTGGTGTTATTATGATAACAACTAAAAAAGGAACATTAGGACAAGAAATGAGAATATCCTACAATGCGAATGTTTCTATGGGAAGCAAAGAAAATAAAGTTTCGGTTATGGATCACGACAGTTATATAGATCTGATTAAAACGCGTTTTGGAGAGGAAAGTACTGAGTACTCTTTGCTCGGAGATGCAAATACAGATTGGCAGGAAGAAATATTTCAAAATGCAATAGGACAAGATCATACCTTGAGTTTATCCGGTTCCTATAGCATTGTTCCTTACAGGGTTTCTTTCGGTTATTCCAATAAAAACGGTATATTAAAAACCGATAATTTCACAAGATATACTGCAGGTATAAATCTGAATCCCCAGTTTTTGGATAATAGCCTGCAGGTGAATCTGAGTTTCAAAGGAATGAAAACCAAAAACCATTTTGCAGACAGGGGAGCTATTGGTGCAGCTCTTGGTTTTGATCCGACACAATCGGTTTATGATGAAAACAGTCCCTATGGAGGATATACTACATGGACAGATAGTAAAGGCAGACCAAGATTTATCGCACCAACCAATCCCTTGGCATTATTAAATTTGAGAGATAATAATTCAGATGTTTACAGATATATTGCCGGTTCCAAAATCGATTATATATTTCCATTTATGCCTGAATTAAGAGCAAATTTGAATTTAGCTTATGATTACTCCGAAGGAAAAGGTACATTAACCGTTCCGACTTATGCTTCATTTGCGTTTGACACGATAACAGGTGGAGGAGTAAATAATAAATATGATCAGATAAAAAAGAATTCTCTGCTTGAATTTTATTTGAATTACAAAAAGGAAATAGGAATTCATAATTTTGATTTGATGGGAGGATATTCCTGGCAACATTTTTACAATCACAATACCTATACAAATACAGATGCTGCCGGTACACCTGCAAAAACCGAAACAGGGGATGATCCGGGAGAGTATTATCTGCTTTCTTTATTCGGAAGATTAAATTACTCCCTTTATGATAAATATATTTTGACATTGTCGGTGAGAAGGGATGGAACTTCAAGGTTTGCTCCTGAAAACAGATGGGGATTGTTTCCTGCAGCTGCTTTAGCCATTAAAGTAGTAGAAAATAATAATACATTTTTCAATAAAATGAAATTAAGACTTGGTTGGGGAATTACCGGTCAACAGGAAATAGGTGATTATTATGCATATTTGGCTAGATATGAATTCGGAGACGTCAATGCACAATATCAATTTGGTGATAATTTTATAAACACACTTCGTCCAAATGGCTATGATGAAAATATCAAATGGGAAGAAACAAGCACTGTTAATGCAGGTGTTGATTTTTCGATAATCAGAGAAAGATTGTCAGGATCATTTGATGTATATCAAAGAAACACAGAAGATCTGTTAAACTATATTCCCATACCTGCCGGTACTAATCTTACTAATTTTATCACTACCAATATTGGAGCCATGGAAAGCAAAGGATTGGAATTGTCAATAAATATGACACCGGTACTAAAGGATAATATCCAATGGGATTTTAGTTACAATATATCTTATAATAAATCCGAGATAACAAAATTAACAGCTACTCAGGATTCTACCTACAAAGGAGTATTGACAGGAGGAATAGCAGGAGGAGTAGGTTCTAATATTCAAATTCACAGTGTTGGATATGAGCCTTATGCATTTTATGTATATAAGCAAAAGTATGATGAAAACGGCAATATACTCGAAGGAGAATTTGAAGACTTGAACGGAGATGGTATTGTCAATGGAGATGATAAATACAGATATAAAAATCCTGCTCCGGACTATACAATGGGTTTTTCAAGTAAAATTAGGATAAAAGATTTTGATTTTTCATTTGCAGGCAGGATAAATATAGGCAATTATGTTTATAACAATGTTGAAACCGATATCGGTTATATAAACAGGTTGAATACAGGTGGAGTTTTATGGAATATTCACACATCCGCTGTAGATCTTAATGTTGAAGACCAAGGAAATCTGACCTTTAGTGACTATTTTGTAAAGGAAGCGTCATTTTTAAGATTTGATCATCTTACTGCCGGATATAATTTCGATAATTTACTTGGAAAATTTATGAGAATTTATGCAACTGTTCAGAATCCATTCTATTTCACTAAATACGATGGTTTAGACCCCGAATTGGGAAATGGTATTGACAATAATGTATATCCGAGACCGAGAACTTATGTTTTGGGTGTTAATGTGGATTTTTAAATAACAATTAATTTTTAAGAAATGAAAACATATAAATATTTAATATTTTTGGGTTTAGTTACTTTATTTACCTTCAATAGCGGTTGCTTCAAAGATCTTGATACTGTTCCTTTGGACAAAGATATCATAACTTCTGCCGTGGTTTATGATGATCCGGAATCTTATATAAAGGTTTTGGCGAAACTATATGCCGGATTGGCTGTTTCAGGCCAGCAAGGACCTGCCGGGAAAGCTGATATTTCCGGTATAGATGAAGGTTTCGGACAATATCTTAGAGGGTACTGGTATCATCAGGAACTACCTACCGATGAAGCTATTATCGCTTGGAATGATCAAACAATTAAAGATTTTCATTATCAAACTTGGGGACCTGATGACGGTTTTATTTTTGCTTTTTACAGCAGAATCTTTTATCAGATTTCTCTTTGCAATGAATTTTTAAGAGAAACTACCGATGAAAAGCTGGATTCGAGAAATGTTGATGCAACCCTCAAAGAAAAAGTTCACGGTTATAGAGCCGAGGCAAGATTTTTGAGAGCGTTGAGTTACTGGCATGCTCTTGATTTGTTTAGAAATATACCTTTTGTTACCGAAGAAGATGCTCCGGGAGCATTTTTTCCTAAACAAACCAATGCACAAGATCTATTTTCTTATATAGAATCCGAACTGAAAAATTTAGAGAATACAATAGCTCCTGCTCGTACTAATCAATATGGAAGAGCAGATCAGGCAGCTGTTTGGACACTGTTGGCAAAATTATATCTTAATGCGGAAGTATATACAGATACACCGAAATATACAGAGTGTCTTGAGTATTGCAATAAGGTTTTAAATGCGGGATATACACTTGAACCTGAATATGAACATTTGTTTTTGGCTGATAACGACAAGTCGAATGAATTAATATTTCCGGTAACTTTCGATGGGGTTCACACTAGAACATGGGGAGGTACCACTTTCATAATACATGCTGCTATTGGCGGAAATATGGATCCTTTTGAATACGGAGTAAACAGCGGATGGTACGGTACCAGAACGACTAAGCAATTTGTAGGTTTATATTCCGACCTCGGAGGAGTAATCGTTGCTCCAAATGAAGGAAATACGAAAAAATATCCTGTAATCTATGTTCCGGGTGATTATCAGGGATGGAATGCAACCAATTCCGAAACTACACTTTCTTCATCGGGATCCGATAAAGTTTATGAAGGACATATCTATTTTAATAAAGATAACAGTAAGTTTTTTATTACTCCATATCCGGATATTTCATATTATTTTGGAGATAATGGACATGACGGAACTTTGGAAATAGGAGGAGATACTCTTACTGTAGCTGATAAAGGATTATATTATCTTCAAGTTAATTTGAATGACAAAACATATATTCTTGAAAAAAGAGATTGGTCAATAATAGGTGATGCTGCATCCGGTTGGGATAAGGATATTCCTATGACCTGGGATGATGAAGCGAAAGCATTGAAAGTAAATCTTGATTTGAATCCGGGACAATTTAAGTTCAGAGCAAATGGAAATTGGAATATTGATTTGGGAGATACCGGCGCTGATGCCATTTTGGAATATAAAGGAGATAATATAGTTGTTGAAAAATCCGGTACTTATGATGTATTCTTATATATTGATAAACCGGATTACACTTATGCCATCAATTTGACTAGTTATGATAGTAGAGGAATGTTTTTCAGTGACGGACAAAATCTGGATATTGACGATGTCGCCAGTTTCAACGATGGGTTTGCAGTAGTGAAATTCAAAAATATCACTTCCGATGGTAAACAGGGTTCCGATCCTACATTTCCGGATACTGATTTTCCTATGTTCAGACTTGCTGATATCTATTTAATGGCTACTGAAGCCATACTGAGAGGAGCTGACGGAGGAAATATTACTGATGCTGTAAATTATTTTAATAAAGTAAGGGAAAGAGCATATCATGGAACGGCAGGAAATATCACTGAAACAGATCTTAATCTGGATCTTTTATTGGATGAATTAGCAAGGGAATTTTATTGGGAAGCTCACAGAAGAACTGATTTGATCAGATTTGGTAAATTTACAGGTGGTGATTATTTATGGCAATGGAAAGGTAAAGTAAAGGAAGGAACATCAACTCCTGAATTCAGGAATTTGTATCCTATTCCTTCTTCAGACCTTAGCAATAATCCGAATTTGACACAAAATAGCGGTTATTAAATATACGGTATATCTTAACCCGTATTATGCAAATAGTGCGGGTTAAATACTTCCTGTATTTCTGTTTTAGCGTTAAAGAAATTGATTTTTTAATACTTGTCGCTGCTTCCGGTGCGGCGGCATATATCGGTAGT
>Ga0256913_10001883_pt1 | contig 10708 bp, 7 predicted proteins | sample Axial_MatmetaG_FD_185970 | JGI IMG/M metagenome (GOLD analysis project Ga0256913, IMG submission 185970) | Deep-sea worm associated microbial mat communities from Axial Seamount, Juan de Fuca Ridge, Pacific Ocean - Axial_Mat | ecosystem: Environmental > Aquatic > Marine > Oceanic > Microbial...
CTGAATATGGTAACGCTCTTTCTGGAGTTTTTGATCTTCAAATGCGTAATGGTAATAACCAAAATCATGAATTTGTTGGTCAGATTGGGTTCAATGGTTTTGAACTTGGGGCAGAAGGTCCTTTCTCAAAGAATAGCCAAGCTTCTTATCTAGTAAATTACAGATATTCTACCCTCGCTGTCTTTGAGAAAATTGGACTTAAAAGCATAGTTGGAAGTTCTGTACCTCAGTATCAAGATTTGACTTTCAAACTAAATGTTCCAACCAAAAAAGCCGGGCGTTTTGTTCTATATGGTATCGGTGGAAAAAGCTTTATTCAACTCTGGGATAGTGAAAAAGAAGATGATGAAGCTTCTTATGGGCTTAGTGGTACTGATACAGATTTTGGCTCTGAAATGGGGGTTGTAGGTTTTTATAATGTGTATTATTTCAATAAAAACACAAGGCTTAAAACTAATGTCTCTGTTTCTGGAACTCGTGCTACTACTGCTGTAGATTCTCTAAAAGGAAAAGAACAAATAAAATCTCAATTCTACAGATCAAGCAATTCGGAGGTGAATTATTCTATTTCTACTCATTTAACGAAGAAGTTTAGTGCCAAGGATATGATAACTGCTGGTGTTATTTTCGATAGATATCAAGTAAACTATATTGATAGTGCATATCACTGGGAAACAGACCATTATTTTAGTGATAGCGACACCAAAGGCGGTATGAATCTTATTCAGACTTATGCTCAATGGAAACATAAATTCTCCGACAAATTAAACTTTAATATTGGACTTCATTATCAGTATTTCAATTTAAATGGAACTCAAGCATTAGAACCAAGGGCAGGGATAGAATATAAACTAACTCAAAAACAGAGCCTGAGTTTCGGCTATGGACTGCATTCTCAAACTCAGCCAAAGGTGCTTTATTTTGTTCATACAGATATTGGAAACGGACAATCAACTCAAACAAATCTTGACCTTAAATTTACACAAAGTAATCAGTTTGTATTGGCTTATAATAATCTCCTTGGCAAGAATTTAAGACTTAAAATTGAAACATATTACCAAAAACTAAATAATGCACCAATTAGTAAAAGTGTTGGAGAGCAAAACTATTCTGCTTTAAATGCAGGTGCTGATTTTCATATTTATCTTACGGACAGTCTTTTGAGTGAAGGAACAGGAGCAAATTATGGTATAGAGTTTACCCTTGAAAAATTTCTTTCAAAACACTTCTATCTTTTAGGAACGGCTTCCCTTTTTCGCTCTTTGTATGAAGGCTATAATCGAATTGAACATTCTACTGTATTCGACAATAGATTTGTATTCAATGCTTTGGGAGGATATGAAATACCTATTGGGAAAAACTCAAGAATAAACATTGACCTTAAAGGAACTATTGCAGGAGGTAAACCATATACTCCAATTGATGAAGAGAAATCGAAACAGCAAAATAGTGCTTATTATTTATACGATGAATCTTATTCTTTACAACACCCTACTTACCTTCGTATTGATGGGAAAATTAGTTTCAGAATGAGTACTGGGAAAATTGACCAAGAATGGGCTTTTGAAGTTCAGAATATTACCAATCACCAGAATGTAATGCAACAATTATGGGATCCAATAGAAAATAAGTTAAAGATTGATTATCAACAGGGATTTTTTCCGATGTTTATGTATAGAATTTATTTTTAGGGGGGACTGTTTTTCATATCAGCTTCCGATATATTTTCTTTCTCATATTGTTTATACATAATTAGGCAGGGTTGTCATCCTAAGTTTATCGAAGGAAATGCCCTCAGTATAAAAAGAGACACAGATTAATATGATTAATTATGATTTCATGTTTTTCCAAAGGAAAAATTATATCATATAAAATCATAACAATCAGCGTCTAAACTATTATAACGCAGCGATTTACTATATTATTTTATTCTTTTGTCATGGTTTTTGTACCAAAAACACATGCCAAAACCTTTCTGCCCAACCATTTTAGCCACGGGTTTCACCCATGGCTAAAAATGTAGAACCCCTTCAGGGTTCTTTGATATAATCATAGAAATATGATTTTTTATTTTCAAAACCCCCTTCCCACCGCAACTAATAATTATCAAAGGAAAATATATTACATAATTAAATTCATTTATTAATTCAAAAACTTAAAACAATGAAAAAACAACCTCAAATTGGAAATTTCTATTTCCCATGGTATTGATGTTTTTAATATCGATTACTGCGTTCAGTCAATCAGTAAATGTTAGTACTATTTCAAATCCGAAACTATCTTTTGTAATCACATCAAATAAAGATGTTGCTAACGAGATACCCGAAAAAGTATTTGGCCCTGATTTTAATACTTATTTAGACGAGGATTTTAATGTTGAGAACTTAATGAAGTATCCTACTTGGAGCTTTAATTCTATGACCGTTAGTAGCAAAGGCAAAAAAGAAGGTGAAGTGATAATGAAAAAATTCTTTGCAATTGTTAATGGAGAGTCAGGTAAGTATTTGCGTTGGTCTGAAAAAGATCATAAAATTAAGCTTGTAGATAAAGCTGATTATGATGAAATATGGAAGAAAAAAGAAGGCACTATGGATTATGTTCATCCTTTTAAAACTAGAATGCTGTTTTACTTTGAATTGAAGCCTGAAGGTGATTATGTAAGAATCTACAGATTTAGAAATGCAACCGGATCATATAATATTAATAGTAAGCTGTCAAAAGGAAATATTAAATTAATATTAGTAGATCGCTAACTAGTAGTGTAATAACCACTTTGTTTATTATTAAAAACTTTTATTTATTTACAGATTATATATAAAGATAAACACATGAAAAAATTAAATATAACAATATACATGCTATTATTGATGTTAGTTTCAACATCATTGGATGCACAGAAAATACAATCTTATGTATTAAAGGACAAACCTTATTATGTACTTGAAGAAGGAGGCCCAGTTACTGTTCAAGAATTGACAAATAATGGATCTACAATGGATGCTTTTGGAAAAGACTTTGCTAAAACATTATACAATACTATTAATTGGAAAGAAAGAGGAATAAACACAAAAGGAAAAGGAAAAGTTTACAATCCGTGGTATACAACAAGAATATACGAATTAACAAAAGATGAATCAGCAGCTAAATATGTAATTGGAGGTAATTATATTTTTAGTGGTAATATTACAAAATCTCATGAACTTTTAAAATCAAAAGATAAGAGCAAAGAAGCAATACCTTTTTTCTATTATAAACACTCTGTAGATGCTACAGCTAAAGTTGATGGAAAAATAACAATTACTAGTACTTCTAATGGGGAGATTGTTAAAGAGTTCTCTTTAAACAATGAGAAAACGAAAGCAGACTCTAAATTTGTTGAATATCCTGTAACTCCTACCATTGAGAAATATACAAAAATGTTATCAAAAGATGTGATTAACAGAAGTGGAGGAATGTTTTCTCCTGTTTATGTTGCAAAAACATATAGTTTTAAAGCGGTAAAAGGCGGCAAAGCAGATAAAGTATTCAAAAAAGAGATGAAGAATAAGAAAAAGGTTTTCAAAGCTTTAGCTGATGCAGGAAGTGTAAATGAATTGGGAAAAGCTTACCAAGAAATAGTTGCTAATGAGTCAAAACTAAAAAAGCCTCAGAACCTATATTACAATATCGGGACATGTTATGAGCTAATAGGTAATTATGCAAAAGCTAAAGAAAACTATCTTAAATCTGCAGATAGGACAGCAATAACAGATATTGAATCTTTAATAAAGATGCAAGAACTATTCAAAAAGCTTGGGTTAAACGTGGTTGAGAATGATTTTTAATTAATAAATGAGACTTATCCTTTGAAGATATACTGAGCCGTGATAGAAAATTGTATTTAGTAAGTAGCATATTCTGCACCTAGTCGATGCATAATTTCTTTGCATAGCCATAGCTACGGTAATAAATTATAAAGAAGAATAGGTGCAAAAGATGCGTTTAATATTACAAATTTCTATGTCGGCTTAGTATAATGTCCTATTCTAGATTAATGTTTAATCTTAAAGAGGTCGTGCCAGCTTAATTGCTTGGTGCGATTTCTTTAGTTTATAGTATTTATTATTGATTTTAGAGGGAATATATTATAAGGTCATCTTTACAAAAAAATAATATGATATTTTTAACGTATGTATGAAATTAATATATATTTTTAACTTGTTATATTGTTGTCGTATAAATGACATCTTAGCACGATGTTTGTAAATACAATCTTGTTAGCTAATAATTTAATTGCACACTGTCTTTTTTAGCTAATAAATAAACTTGAATTAATAAATAACCATTGATTGTATATGAATAGATTATTACTTTTATTTTTTGTACTTGCCGTAGTTACAAGCTCTTGTGTCACATCAAAAAGTTTATCTAAAAAAGGAAAAATACTTGAAGATGCTGGTCAATATACCGCTGCGGCTGACTTATATTATCAATCTATTCTTAAAAAGAACACTAATACCGATGCTCTTATCGGAATGAATAGAACAGGAAAGCAAGTACTGAATAAATATCTTGAAGTGTTTTCTAAATATGTTTTTGAAGAGAATTACGAAAAAGCTACCTATGCATACATGGACGCATTAGCATATCAAAAGAAGCTTAAAGGAGTAAATATTGACATCCCTATTTCTCAAGCTAATGAAGATAAGTATAAAGATGCTAGAACAAGTTATTTAAGCCAAAAATACGATGAAGGATTAAAATTTATTGAGCTAGAACGTTTCCCTGATGCTGAGAAATGTTTTAACGAAGTATATAAATTTGACCAAAATTTTAAGGATGTTAATGAGCTAAGAAATATTGCATATTTAGAACCATATTATAGAAAAGCAGAAAAGTATAAAGATGATAAGGAGTATAGAAAGGCTTATGATGCATACAATAGAATTCTTTCGAGGGTAGGAAACTATAAGGATACAAAAGAGCATCTAAATTATGTGCTCAAAAAAGGTCAAATTGGTATTGCCATTACCAACGACAAGAAAAGTCGCTATTACGATTTCTCGAAAACCGTAAAGCAGTATGTACTAAATGATATTATTAAAATTAGAGACCCATTTGTAAAAATAGTAGATAGAGATAATATTGATGAGGTAATTAAAGAGCAAGAGCTAGCATTAAGTGGCATGGTAAACTCTGATGATCAGTTGGAAGTGGGAGAAATTTCAGGGGTTAAATATTCAGTTATTATTGATGTTTCATCTTATGGAGTTGATTACCGCCCGTTGAAGAAAACAGCTAAAAAGGGTTACGAATCATATAAAGTAAAATATAAGGATAGCGAAACAGGTAAAACATATTATAAAACTAAATATAAGAAGATAACTTACTATATTTATACTTCTTACAGGAAAGTATCAATGACCATTAATTATAAAATATTATCTCTTTCTACAGGCGAAATTCTTGGCACAGATATTATCAGAAAAGCTTACGAATCGGATGTTGAGTATGCTATCTATGATGGAAGTTATTCAAAATTATATCCTAGTTACGATGGCAAAGTTAATACTTCATATTCTGCGCACAATAATCTGAAAAGAAAATTTACAGCCAATAAAACGCTAGCCTCCGTTGATGAATTAAGGGCTCTGATTTATAAGAATAGTAGTAGTACCATTTCCAATAGCATAATTAATAAGTTTAAATAATGAGATTGAAAGTATTATATAGCGTATTAATTATGATAATTTTGACTGCTTGTGGAAGCTCCAAGAAAGTAAGCAAGCACGAGGAGCAGATGATATCCGCACCACAGTGGGTTAAAACAAGACCAATTAATGGAATGTACTATATTGGTATTGCAAAGGTTAATAAAAGCAGCTATCCGAGCAATTATATTGAATCAGCAAAAAGAATTGCCTTAAACGATTTAGCCTCTGAAATTAGTGTTCAAATACAATCCAATAGTATCGTTTCTTCTTTTGAGAATAATACCGGCTATCGGTCAGAGTTTTCTCGATACATTAAAATGGAGATGACAAAAGACCTTAGTGGATACCAACAGCAAGGATCTTTCGAGACAGATGAAATGTATATGGTATACTACCGTTTGTCGAAAGCAAAATGGGCAGAAATTCAAGCTAAAAAGAAGAAAGCGGCAGCCGACAGAGCAATTATAGCATTCACCCAAGCAAAAAAAGATAAGTCTGAGTTGAACTATATTTCTGCAATAAATTACAGTATAAATGCACTTTTAGAATTGAAGAAGTACTGGAATGAATCTGTATATTATACTGTTGAAGAACAGCAAAAAAGATTGGATATTGATATTAGAGAGTTTATAGTTAGAACATTGACCTCCATAAAACTAGTTTATAAGCCCAATAAATTAGTATTAAATTCTAATAATAATTTCAATGAGAAACTAATTGTATCCGTAGAAAACGATAAAGCACAGAAACTTAGTGGTTTTCCTTTTAAAGTAAATTATCGGAAAAATTCTATTCCTTATCAGAATACTTTCTACTCAAAAAGCACCGAAGTAATGGTTGAGGTAAACAGCGTACATTATAAGCAGAATGATTTATTTGTTTTTCTAGAATTGGAAAAAAATAAGGTTCTAAGAATTAAAAATGAGGATAAAAAGCTGCTAAAATTTATCAGCGATGCTTTTCAGACAAATACCATAAGAATTCCGGTAAGCTTTGTATTACCGAAAATATACCTCTCTTCTGATAAAAACAATTCACCTTATTACCATTATATTAAGGATGCTGTACAACAATCGCTTGGCAAAAATGATTTCATAGTTGTGGACAACAAGAAAAATGCTGAATTATTCTTCAAAATAAATATACATGAATCGAATCCCAATAGTACAACTAAGATTTTATCATCCTATCTTTCTTATTCCATAGAGGTAAAGAATAGGGCAAAAAGAACGGTTTATACATATTCTTCGGAGAAATATAAAGGGGTGGATTATAATATTGAGAGCGCAAAGGAGAAATCGTATGTAAAAGCAGCAGAAGACATTAACGGAAGTTCATTTAAGAAATTAATGCAAGCTATAATTCAATAATTAAATTTTGGCTTACTTATTGTGAAAGAGAATAAATATAAAAATTAACATAAATATTAATTAACCAAATACCAATTATCATGAACAAATTTACAAAAAAGGCAAGTTTAGTAGTACTACTATTTGTAAGTGCACTAGTAATTTCATCTTGTGGCGGAACTAAGAAAGCTGAAGAAGACACTGCTAAAAAAACAGGTGGTTTTCACGAATTAACACTTCCATGTGCCAGCAAAGGATATTCTGACAAGAAATTCTTTAGAGCAAGCAGCGTAGGACATAGTAAAGATATTGCTACTTCAAGAGAGAAAGCATTATTGATGACTAAGCAGCGTCTTGCTACTCTTATCAGCTCTACTTTAAAGTCTGTAACTGAGCGTTATGCAAACGAGATGGACGCAGGTGATGCTACTGAGTTTAATCAAACTTTTGAGAATATGACTCGTGATATAGTAAAGCAAGAATTAGCTGATATTTCTGTTATTTGCGAAAAAACCGGCCAGAAAGACGATGGTTCATATGAAACATATATGGCAATAGAAGTTGACAAAGAAACTATTTTAAACGGTATTGACAAAGGAATTTCAAGAGATAAGAAAATGGAGGTTCTTTATGACAAAGAGAGGTTTAAGAAAACATACGAAGAGGAAATGAATAAATTGGGAGAAGGAAAATAATTCTCCTTTCATAAAATAACACCAAAAAAGAGGCTCAAAATGTAGCCTCTTTTTTTATGCCTAATCTTTACAAAAAACTCTATATTTACACTTTATATTTTTATCTCATTTGCAAAATTATATGCACAGAAAACTATACTTTCTTTTTCTAATAATAACAATTACTATTTTCTCCAAGCAGGCTAAAGCACAGGACATAAATCAAGGTTTACGTTTTGGAGCAAAGCTACCTTATACTTATGATATTGGATATTTTAATAGATTTAGCACGCGCTTTGCTATTCATATAAGCTCACAATTTGTTACTATTCCATTCAATAATGTGCCAATTGGATATATGAATCTTTGGGGTGCCGACGAAAATATTACTGCTATTCTTGACGACCCTTTTCTTATAGGTGCCGGTATAGATGTTGGCGCTCACTATTATTTTGGAAGTGATAATAGGCGCTATTATGGGGGCATGAGTATTCAGTGGATGAATTTGCTTAAAAAAGATATTGATGATGAGGTAATAAACAATGCTTTTGGTGTAGATCTATCATCGAGTGATTATCCGCTAGGTCCTATTTCAAAGCCACAAAGCACCAAGCCTCTTACTCTAAATACTAATTATGTAAATTTTGGTATTTTCTTTGGCAAAATACTTCCCTTATATAATAATCCGGATGCTGAGCTTAGGTTAGAAATTGGTATAAATAAGGTAATATTCTCGCATCATAACCTACAATCAGACTATAGATACATCACACCAGTTACTGAGATTACAAATACCGAACTTCAAAAAACAATGAAGAAATACGGCTGGTTTCCTACTATTAATTTCTATTTTATACATAAATTAAAGAGCTAGTATAATAATGTTGTTTTTATTGAGTGATAAAATAATATTTCCAGACCCTCTACTCGCTAATAAGAATGGTTTACTTGCTATTGGTGGCGATTTGAATGTAGATAGGTTGTTGCAAGCATATTCTATGGGTATATTTCCTTGGTTTAATCCCGGCGAAGATATTCTATGGTGGGCAAGTCCATATCGCCCTATTTATACACCGGGCAACATACATCTTAGTAAGAGTTTAAAGCAAACCATCAGAAAGTATAATTTTGAAATACGTTTGGATACAAATTTTACTGATGTAATAAATTATTGTGGGAGCATATCGCGTAATGGTCAGCTAGGAACTTGGATTTCCAGTGATATTATAAGTACATATCAAATACTTTTCGATATGGGTTATTTGCATACTGTTGAGGTATATTTGGAAAATAAACTCGTTGGTGGGCTTTATGGCGTTTCCATGGGGAAGGCATTCTTTGGAGAATCTATGTTTCACTTAATGCCAGATACTTCTAAGGTAGCACTTTTTGCTCTTTCGGAATTGCTAAAAACTAAAGAGTTCCATTTTATTGATTCACAGGTTACCAATCCACATGGTTTGAGAATGGGAGCTCATGAAGTTACCAATGTAGAATTTGATAAAATGGTGAAAGATGCCATGAAATATGATGATGATATTGGTCCTTGGAATTTTAATTTGGGAGAATTGCGTGATTTATACTAAGCCGACATAGAAATTTGTAATATTAAACGCATCTTTTGCACCTATTCTTCTTTATAATTTATTACCGTAGCTACGGCTATGCAAAGAAATTATGCATCGACTAGGCGCAGAATATGCTACTTACTAAATACAATTTTCTATCACGGCTCAGTATAATATAGTTACTATAGTAAATAATTTACTATATTTGGAAGCGAAAAATTTTTATAAAAATGTCCTACTATTATACACACGATAATTTCGAAGTTAATGTTACTTTCCATAAAGGAGAATTAAGGATTGTTTTTAAGATTCATAAGGACTCTTCATTAATAAAGACCATTAAAAACTTAACTGATTCCATATTTGACACAGAATCTAATTACTGGTATTTACCTTTTAGGTTTGACTATGTTGAATACATACAGAAGAATTTTGGCAATAGAAATATTATTATTGAGTCTATTGTTAGAAAAAGCATAAATAATGGTGGCCAGAATAATACAATATTTATACTATACAACGAGAATGATAAATTATTTTACATCAAATCTCATTATAAATATAAGCACTACATACGACAATTAGATGGCAGTAATTGGGATATAGATAATAGAATTTGGATAGCATATGCTACTAAAGCTAATTTTGACCTGTTAGAAAGCCAACTTATTAAGGCTAAAATAGAATATCTTATTATAAAAAGCAATTTTAGTTTGGTAAAGCCTGTAATAAAGCATGCATTTGACAAGCTACCAAAGATTAAACAAGAACAATACGAGAAGATTGAACACTTAAAGCAATGGATGTTACAAAAAAGATATTCTAAAAGTACAATTGACAGTTATACACATAGTTTAACTATATTTTTCCGTTATTTAAACTCCATCAATATTTCAGAGGAAGATGTTAAGCAGCGAGACATTGAAGGCTTTAACAATAATTATATTCTTAAGAATGGTTATTCATCAAAGACTCAAAATCAGTTTATTAGTGCTATCAAAACGTATTATCTTAAGATGTTAGGAATAAAACAAGAAAACTTAGAGATTGAGCGACCAAGAGAAGAGTTTAAGCTACCAAAGGTTATTGCGATAAGTGACATTGAGAAATCGCTTAAAAGCATACGAAATGTAAAGCATAAAACGGCATTAACAGTTGTATATGCATTAGGATTGAGGAGAAGCGAGCTAATAAACTTAAAAGTTGAAGATATAGATTTCGACAGAAAGGCGGTAAATATTATTAATGCTAAAGGAAAGAAAGACAGAACTTTACCACTTCCAAAGCCATTAGCAGTACTATTAAAGAACTACATAGAAATATATAAGCCAAAGAAATATTTAATTGAGGGGCAAGAAGAAAGGAGTCAATATTCGGCAACAAGTTTAGCAAATATCTTCAATAAACAATTTAGGAGTATTGAG
>Ga0256913_10001884_pt1 | contig 10707 bp, 6 predicted proteins | sample Axial_MatmetaG_FD_185970 | JGI IMG/M metagenome (GOLD analysis project Ga0256913, IMG submission 185970) | Deep-sea worm associated microbial mat communities from Axial Seamount, Juan de Fuca Ridge, Pacific Ocean - Axial_Mat | ecosystem: Environmental > Aquatic > Marine > Oceanic > Microbial...
AAGCCCCAATACCAATTACAAATTTCTGGGAAGTTATAACAATCAGGGCGTTCCCGATTATCTGGAACCCGATAACGACCCCATCGACAGGCAATTTTTACGTGATATTAACAACACGCTCCCCGAACGTGTTTGGCTTACCACATCGCATCCCCAATATTTTTCGTTGGAGTATGATCATAATTTGCACCTTTCGGAAGCTTGTGATGTATGGGTAACATTTGTACATGAAGGCGCAGGCTACAAAAATGTTCTGGGTTTTTATTCTTATCCTACGGATGATGCTCCACAATCTCCCGATGATATCGATTCCATTACCATCATCTTTCCAAACGTATCGTTTGCCGGCAGCGGCGGAGGCCTGCATTCCGGAAACAAAGTACACATTGGCCAATTCCCTGCTAATACAACCATCAGCTTTGCTTTAATGGCCAACGGATGGAGAAACGGTTCGGTTACCGACGGAAACTGGATTGTTTATTCACAACGTGAACTCAACCCCGAAGCAGACCCTGCATTGAAACAACATTCGGTTTTGTTAAGCGACAACGGACGCGATTTGATGCTGCTCGGTTTTGAAGACATCCGACGCGACAGAGGAGGATGCGACCACGACTTTAACGATGCCGTTTTTTACGTTACCGCCAACCCCGTGCAGGCTATCGACCAAACTTCTCTCCCTACGGTTGATTATACCGGAACTGACAGCGACAATGATAACATTCCCGACCATTTTGACGATTATCCCAACGATCCCACACGGGCTTTTAATAACTACTACTTTAATCAGGGCGATTTCGGTACCCTGGCATTTGAAGATATGTGGCCATCAAAAGGTGATTACGACTTTAACGATGCCGTAATTGATTACAACTTCAACCAAATTACCAATGGCGATAACAAGCTGGTGGAAATTTACGGAACGTTTATTTTACGTGCGCAGGGAGCCTATTTCCATAACGGTTTCGGTTTTGAGCTGCCCATCGACAACAATTTGGTGGCACAGGTTTCGGGCAACATAAATGTACCCGGTAATCTGGTAACGCTCGACAGCAGAAATTTGGAAGCGGGACAAACCAATGCCGTTATCATCCTTTGGGAAGACGGATACGACATTTTGCCCCATCCGGGTAACGGACTGGGTGTAAATACCGAACTGGAAGCTCCCTATGTTGAACCCGATACGGTGAATGTACACATTACCTTTACCCAGCCTGTTAATTTGGCCGATATCGGCAACCCGCCTTACAACCCGTTTATCTTTGCCAACGGTCAGCGCGGTGTGGAAATTCATCTTATCGACCATACCCCCACCGATTTGGCCGACGAAGGATTATTCGGTACAAATTCCGATGCTTCCGATCCTGCAACCGGAAAATATTACCGGACAAACACCAACCTGCCGTGGGCCATCAATGTTATCGAACATTTCGACTATCCCGTTGAGAAGGTGGAAATAATCGATACCTATCTGAAATTTGCCGAATGGGCCGAAAGCAGCGGACAAACTTCATACGACTGGTTTAAAGATGAACCCGGATACAGAAACGAAGAAAATGTTTATAAAATTCCCGATGGCAATAAATAATTAAGCATTAAAACTTTATAAGTTTTACAATCCCGGGTTGGCATTTTAACGGCTGATCCGGGATTTTGTTTACCGACCAACACCCTCCGTTCACCGAAAACAGGTTTTACGGTTTAACTCGCCGCTATATTTTTGCTGCATCATTTTAAACCTCTCATCATGAAACACATAAAATCAAACAGAAAAACAGCAGCCGGTATTTTACTATTTGTTTTCGGTGCATTGCTGTTGGTACAAAACCTCAACCTGCTCAACATCCCCGTTGCCGATTATCTGCTAAGCTGGCAATCGATTATTATATTTATCGGTATCTTTGTCATTGCTGCAAATCCGCATCGTAAAGCAGGTTATATAATGGTATTTGCAGGAACCGTTTTTATGCTTTCGAAGTTGCTAAACATCGAAACCCACTTAATTATCTGGCCTGCTTTGCTGATAGGTGCCGGAGTGCTGACTTTGTTTAAAAACCGGTTTAGATGCAATCGTCCGGTAAATCAACATGCTTTTATCCATTGTAAAGGAGAAGAGGCAAATATCAGAATAAGCAAACGTGAAGATTGATATAATTCCATACGCATCGGCAACAAGACCCGAACTTACAAACAACAAAACCGTTGTGGTGATTGATGTGCTTCGGGCCACCTCGGTAATGCTTACGGCACTTGTAAACGGCTGTAAAGAAGTTATTCCGGTGATGACTCCCGATGAAGCCGTTCAAAAATCGTTGCTCTATCCGCCTGAAGAGGTAGTATTGGGCGGCGAACGCAATGCCGAAAAAATAGAAGGATTTCATCTGGGCAATTCGCCCCTGGATTATACACGGAATGCCGTGGAGAACAAAACGGTTATTATTACCACAACCAACGGAACCAAAGCACTCAACAGCTGCCTTAATGCAAAATATGTTTACATTGGCGCTTTTTTAAATTTAAATGCCCTTGTTGAAGAGATTAAAAATGAAAACGAGGTGGTACTGTTTTGTTCGGGAACAAACAACACTTTTTCGCTGGACGACGGAATGTGTGCTGCTGCAATAATTAATCTTTTGGCAAAAGAAAAAAACCTGAATTTAACCGATTTTGCACATTTGTTATCATCGGTTTACAAAAACGACACCAACAGTGGAGGAACCTTGCTAAATAAAAGTTATCATCTTAACCTGCTTAAACAAAAAGGATACGAAAAGGATGTAATATTTTGTCTGCAAAACAGTTTGTATGATATCACACCCCAAATGAACCTGATCAATAAATCAATAAAACAGAACCCATGAAAAAAATTACCCTGTTACTTGTGGCTGCGCTCTTCAGTTCAGCTGTTTTTGCCCAATACCTTACCCTTAAAGAGATACTCGACGGCTATTACAAAGTCAACAATGTCGAAAAAATGAAAGAGGTAAATACCGTCATTGTAAAAGGTTCATCCACCAACATGGGACAAACCTTTCCCTTTACCATTTACAAAAAACGCCCCGACAAATTCAGGCTTGAAGTTCCCATTCAGGGCACTTCCATGTTACAAATTTACAACGGTGATAAGGGTTGGATTGTTACCCCATGGACAAGTAATCCGTTGAAAGAAATGACTGCTAAGCAATTGACCGGATTTAAAAAGGAAACCGATTTTGAAGGGCCGCTTTACAACTGGAAACAAAAAGGAAACAAAGTTGTTTTGATGAGCAAAGAAAAAATGGGAGATACCGATGTTTACCAGCTTAAACTAACCTCGAAAGACAGCAGCGTAACCTATTACTACATTGATGCGAAAAAATTTGTTTTGTTAAAAACCAAATCGGTTAAAAACATAAAAGGTCAACATGTTGAAACCGAAAAATTATTCAGTAACTACCGGAAAGAAGTCGATTTTTTGTTTGCCCACAGCATTAAAGTAATAAGTAACGGACATGTAAACCAAACCATGGAGATAACATCGGTTAAATACAATGCTCCCGTTGATGACAAATTATTTAACAAGCCGAAGGTGCCTGAAACACCGGGCGTTTATAACGGTAAATAACCGGTAACCGCAATAAAAAATATCGACACGTTTTTAACAACCGGATTATTTTATGAATCCGGTTTTTTTATCGGCAGGTCAAATACCAATTGCTTTTTAATTGCGTTAACTGAACATATTGTCTTTGTAAAGAATACCTATGAGTTACAATGCCCGCAAATACCCGAAAACGGAAGAGATTTTAAATGTTGTTACCCACGGACTGGGGTTTTTACTGAGCATTGCAGCGTTGGTGCTGTTGGTAGTTTTTGCAGCCATAGAAGGTAACGTGTGGCACATTGTAAGTTTTAGCATATACGGCGCAAGTCTGGTTGTGCTGTACCTCGCTTCAACCCTTTATCATATGGCGAAAGAGCAGAAAACGAGAAACAAACTCAATATTTTTGACCATTCATCCATTTATGTACTGATTGCGGGAACTTATACCCCATTTTTACTGGTAACCCTTCACGGCCCCTGGGGCTGGAGTCTGCTGGGCATTATTTGGGGACTGGCCATTGGCGGTATCATATTTAAAATCCTCTTTATTGGGAAATACGATCTTGTTTCGGCGGTTATTTACGTTTTAATGGGCTGGCTGATTATTGTTGCCATCAAACCCATGAACGAACATCTTGCCACCGGCGGATTGTGGTGGTTGCTGGGTGGCGGGATATCCTATTCAATAGGAGCCGTTTTTTATATGCTTAATAAAATGCCCTATAATCACGCCATTTTCCACATATGGGTACTGCTGGGAAGTCTGGCTCACTTTATCGCCGTATTTTTTTATGTTTTACCCTGAAAGGGGAAAAACTAAAATATTAGTAAAAACAGGGCAAACACGAGGCCTCCGGCAAGGAATAGCACAAAAGTATAAGGAACAATATCTTTGGCTTTTAAACCGGTGATGCCCAACAAAGGCAATGCCCAAAAGGGTTGTAGCATATTGGTCCACTCATCGCCGTAAGCCAGCGCCATCACTATTTTTGAAACAGGTACACCAAGCTGCCGGGCCGCTTCAACAATTACCGGCCCCTGAACAGCCCACTGGCCCCCTCCGCTGGGCACAAAGAAATTAACAATTCCCGCACTGATTAAAGTAAGCAAAGGCAATGTGGCGGCGTTTGAAATTTGAACGAAAAAATCGGTAAAAACCAAAAACAGTCCCGAGTACTTCATAATCCCCATAATACCGGCATATAACGGGAACTGTATCAAAATACCGGATGCAGCACCAATTGATTTGGCAACATAAGCGGTAAAAGTATGAATGTTGGGTGTTAGCAGTACTCCCAATGCAAAAAGCGTAAAATTGATAAAATTCAGATTGATAAAACTCAAATCACCTGCCTTTATGGCAAGATATACAGCGGTTATTAAAAATGTTGAACCGAATAAAAGCGAAAACCATCCTGAACGATCCAGCCTGTCGGCACCCGTAACCTTTTCATCTTTCAAAACATTTTCCGCCTGCGATTGAATTGCCGGAACCGCACCTTTGTTTTTACCTGCCATGTAATACATTACCAATGGCAATAAAATTAACAGTGTCAGTGCAACGGTAATATTCATGGGCGAGAGCAACGTTTCTCCAAGCGGTATCACTCCGGTTTTGTCTGCCAGAAAGTGACCCTGTTCGGCAACTTTTAAAGGAGCCGAGCCCGAAAAACCGCCATGCCATACCATTAAACCCGAGTAGCCCGCAGCACCAATTAACGGATAGTTGAATTTTAACTTTCGTTCCGAAAAACTTTCGGCAAGTTTACGGGCAAACACCGCCCCGAAAATCAAACCGAGCCCCCAGTTCAGAAAACCAAACACCAATGTTAACAACGTAACCCAAAAGGCGGCCGATGCAGTGGTTGTAATGTTTAAAGAGAGCTTACTTATCAATGCGTTCACCGGTTTGGTAAGTGCCAGCACATAGCCCAGTACCAAAATCAGCATCATTTGCATCGAAAAGGCAAGCAACTCCCAAAATCCTTTGGCCCAGTATCCCGTGAGGGTAAGCAGTCGGGGAGCATCCGAATCGTCAGGTGTAAGCCACCACGCAAGTATAAAAGTAAGATAGGTAAGAATTACCGCAATACTGAATGGTGAAGGCAGTATCCGCTTTAAAAACCCGGTAAATCTTACTATCAGATTCAAAATTTAAGTTTTGGTTTTACATGCTTATCGGGTATAGATAATTTTACCTGTTGTCCGGCTGTTTCCCGAAGATACAGCATAAAAATATACCCCCTGTTTTACTCCGTTGCCGGCAGCATTCCAGTTAAAACGAACATTACCGGATAAACGGTTTGTTGTGGTGGTGTAAACAACTCTTCCCATCAGGTCGAAAACCGAAAGCGTTGCCGTTTTTCCCGAAGCATTATATAAATCAAAATGGATGGTTCCGTTAAACGGGTTGGGGTATGCCCTTACCTCCGCCTGCTCCTCTTTGGCATCAACTGTTCCCGTCCAAATATAAGGAACGCCAAAGAAACTGAGCATTTCGGCAAGGTATCCGGTTTTGTTGCAAACATCATTGTCAACCAGTCCGCCATACTCAAACGAAGCGCCGATGGTACGATAGTTATTTTCAATGTTTGCAATGGCAGCATCATAACCCGGATTCATATTGGTCAATATTGCAAATGCTTTATCCAGAGGAGCTATACGGTCGATGTAGTTATTGGCCCCCTGATATTGAAAAATATAACCTTCCATAAAGGTAGCCTCATCACCTGTAACGGTATTCAAATCGTTTGAACCATCTTCCACACCTTCAATGGAGAACATGGGATGTACCGCTGTGGGGCTGTCGGCAGCCCATGTATCGCCACCTTCCATATAAAGTTTACCGCCGTTATTCAGGTAATCGGCCAGCTGTTGTCCCTCATTTTCCGTTAAAACATGATTGTTGCTGAACACGCCAAGCAGCACAAAAGCTGCTTTGTAATCGTTAATGTTATCCGGTATGGAATCCATCACCTGACCCGAGAGCGACAGCTCGGCAAGAGATGCCATAAGGCTGTCGGCCGACAAAGTAGGGGCCAGTTTAATGATAACCACCGGTTTTGGTCCTACAACAACCGGGAACTTACCATTTCCCGTAATATTGAAATCGGCACTCATATTTATATCGAACCATACCAGCAGGCCTTCCGGGGCATCGGCATCGGCAGTAACCGTATAAACCGCCATGGCAGTATCGCCGGCATCTATATCGCCATAGCTCATGGTATTGTTTTGAATGGTTATCCACTCTTCGTCACCCGTTAAAACCGCATCAACGTTAAAGGCCTTTGCGGAGCCGGCATTGGTAATATAAACTTTCATGGATGCGGTTTCGCCGGCATCTAAGCGTCCGTTACCGTTACCGGTGGTACTGTCATCTATTTCATAAAATACATATTGTAAAACCGGAGCATGGGCGATAACCGAAAAGCCCATATTCCAGGTTATACCCGAAGTATCGTAAGCTTCGATATCAAAATTTATTTCGGCCATATCCGGAACCGAATCGGCAACCGTAAAACGATATCCGTTGTAAATACCCACGGTATCGCCGGGAGCAACGGTTCCGTAATTTTCGGTAGTATCGGTAATGGTTACATAAGGTGAAGATGTTGAAATATTTGAGATAAGATCAACGGCATCAACCATACCTGTGTTTTCAAGATAAACCGTCATAAAGACATCTTCGTTATAATCAACCATCTGATTGTTATTTCCCAACGAATCGTTAATGGCATTGTCAACATATTGGATAAAGGGAGCATTTCCGCTAACAATTTCTATTGAGTCGATATAGGGCACATGGTTATAGGCTATTACCACAAAGTCGGCACTACCTGTTGATGAAAGCGGTGATGTAAAATTAATGGTATTGGTATCGCCCGACACGGTAACCGAGCCCAGTATTTCGCCATCCATGCTCAGGGTGGCAATGGCTCCGTCAACATTACAGGTAAATTCCATGGTACTGTCGCCAACCATAAGCATTGCAGGATTGGTAACTGCAATATCATCGGGGTAAGCGGTTCGTAACATCAACGACGGGTCGCCAAAAATAGTCCATGTATCGGTCATTTTATAACCTGCCGAACCGTAAGTGTCATTCATCTCCATACATCCGTTCATGGTAACACCGCCAAAGGTTCGTTTGATATTATCGGGATAGGTTTCAACCAAAATATCGTTCATGGCATCCTGACCGCACATTGGCGGATCCCAGCTTTGATTAATGGTTGACATAATGGTACTGATGGCTCCCGTCGGATTTCCGAAGTTATCGGTGGCTCGCAGCCATGCTTCGGCAAAGCAGGTGTTGTTTTTAAAATTTCCGTTAACACAGGCTACCGAAAAAATAAACGGAAGGTTTCCCGCATTGGTAAGATTGTTCACATCCCAATTGCTAAAACCTGTGGTTCCCCAACTGGTGGTACTACCGTGACCACAGTAGTTAATAATGGTCACTCCGTCGTTTACGGCATCGCTTACATCTGCCGGCCATGGGTCTCCCGGTTCGTCGTGTCCGCCATGGGTACCATCGTAAAGCTCATAATCGTAAAGATAGGTATAAGGCAGCAGTTTGTTTTGTTGAATGTTACGTATATGTTCCCAGTCGTACTCGCCATCATCGCCGGTACCCTGATTGGAACCAATACCGAGGCACTGTGTAAACCAGGTTGTATCGCTCACCATTGGTGTTTTCTCGTAATCAATCATTCTGTTAACCTGCGTGGTAACCTGGCTTTCGGTTTCGGCCGAAAACCTGCCGCAGAACAGGTCGGGATAATGATCGTTTCCTTCAATATAGGTATAATCGTTATCCGAATCGTTTCCGGCCACACTGCTGGTGTGTACCTGAGGAGCATCTCCTACCAGCAGTAAAAAGGTAAGGCCGTTATCGTTGTAATAGTTGGTAACATATTGCTTAATGGCCGTTGCCGTATTTCCCACCGAGTCGATACTCACCATATCAACATGGGTTCCGCATTGTGTTTTCCAGGTAACAAACGGGTCCATTTCATCCATAAAATCGCCGTAGGAGATAATCAGCATATTGCCGTGTTCCTCAACAGGGGTGTAACGGCTTCCCTTTTGATAATTGAGGAAATGGGTTTTATAGATACGGTTAAACCGGCTGTCAATTTTATCCAACGGTTTGGTGCGCACCAGCGGATTGATTTCGGCAGGACCTGCTTCCGACACTTTTACCTCTATATCGTAATATACTTTCAGGATTTTGGTTACGGGGTTGTATTGAAACGGATTTATCCATAAAGCAACTCCCCGATAATCTCTAATAATATAAGGTTCGTTCAAACGGGCAATCGTTCCCGGATAATCGGTATTCCACCCATATTCCTCTCCAAATTCATAAGGAACCGTAGCCGGGTCAACATCCCGGTAGAGGTTTCCTTTTGAAGGGGCTATTAAAACATTTTTGAACTCTTTAAACTGTGACGAAACAACTTCCACCTTCATTTTCGACATATTGGGAATAATAAGCGAAGTTGAAACATAAGGAAGTGCGGGAGCTCCTTTATCAAGATTTCGTACGTTATTTCCCAAATCTATCAGCCATGCCGCACCTTCGGAGGTTTGCACTTCCGATTTCCAAAACCCGTCAACCTTCAAATGAACCGTTGACTGAGTGCCGTCGGCTGCAATCAATGAAACCTGAGGCTTTGAAGGAGCAGAAGCGGTAACGTTTATCCACTCACCCGAAGCAAAAGTTTCCATCCCAAAAAGAAAAACAATGGTAAACAATAAATATCTCATAACACGTTTATTTAGATCGTTCAAAAATGATTAATACTATACAGACCTGTTTTAACGGCCTCTATTTTGATATGACAATCAACTTTGATACAATGTTGCCCCCCGATAAAATATTGACCGAATAAATACCATTTGTCAAACCGGCAATATTTAAATTAATATTATTCATGCCTTTTTTAAACAATTGTTTTTTACTCAACATTTTACGGCCTGTCATGTCATAAATTTCAACAGCTCCGTTGCTACCTGCTTTTGTTTCAAAGCGGATATGCAGCCATTCGCTGACAGGATTGGGGTAAATCATCACTTCTGAATTTTCCTGCCGGTTATTATCTATTCCCGTCCACATGTACGAAACGTCAAAAAACGACAGTATTTCGGCCATATAACCTGCTTTATTACAGATGTCGTTGTCAACCAAACCGCCAAATTCGAAAGAGGAGCCAATGGTTTTATAGAGGCTGTTTTCAAAACTGATGGCTGTATTTAAAACGGGCGAAGTGTTAAACAGCAATAGTTTGGAAGTGTCGTCGGTATCTATATGATCGATATAGTTGTTTGCACCGTCGTAAGTAAATGAATAATTTGCCATAAAATTATTTTCATCGCCGGCAATTACGCTCAGGTCGTCGGAACCATCATCAGTACCCACAATGTGGAACATCGGATGCACGGGAGTGGAGGCATCAAAATACCAGGTATCGCCCCCTTCCATATACAAACGTCCTCCGTTATTCAGATAATCAGCCAATATACCGCCTTCTTCATTGGTAAGTACATGGTTACTATTATACACACCCAAACATACAAATGCACATTTATAATCATCGAGGTTTTCGGGAATGGAGCCGGTAACATCTGACGGGGTTGAAAGAATATCAAGACACTTTACAATAGAATCGGGCGAGATGGTTTCCTCAGCCAAATTGATGACTACCACAGGTTTTTGACCGATTATCACATTGAAACTGTCGGCTCCGCTGTAATCGTTATCGGCAATCCAGTTAAAATTAAACAGGGCATCCGTGGCATCGGGAGTGTCGGGCGATGCCGTAACACTGTATGATGCTGTTTTGCTCGAATCGGGTTCCATATTGCCGTAAGGGAGCGTGGGAGTGTTAACCGTAATGTATTCGTTTGCCGATGAAAGCATGGCCATAACATTGGATGCCGGAGCTCCTCCGTTATTTTTAAGTTCCAACAGGAAATTTACCGTTTCGCCGGGATCCAGTTTTCCGTTGTTGTTTCCGGCAGCATCATCAATTACAAACGAGCTGATTGCCAAACCGGGAGCAAAAGCTGTTTCGGTAAATGCCGAAACCGTTGTATCGTCACCGTAAACCGATGTG
>Ga0256913_10001885_pt1 | contig 10706 bp, 10 predicted proteins | sample Axial_MatmetaG_FD_185970 | JGI IMG/M metagenome (GOLD analysis project Ga0256913, IMG submission 185970) | Deep-sea worm associated microbial mat communities from Axial Seamount, Juan de Fuca Ridge, Pacific Ocean - Axial_Mat | ecosystem: Environmental > Aquatic > Marine > Oceanic > Microbial...
AATAAAACCATTTCCGTTTGATCCGAATACACTTACTAAGGAGGAATGGTTGAAAATGGGATTGAGTGAGAAACTTGTAAATACAATACTGAATTACAGGAATAAAGGCGGAAAGTTTTATAATTCTGAGGATTTGAAACGTATTTACGGAATGAAACCGGAGATGTTTGATGTTATTAAGCCGTTTATTGAGATACAACAAGATACGGTAATCGAAGATTATGCAATGAATAATGACTATCCGGTAGTTGAGCTAAATTCAGCCGATACACTTGATCTCCAGCAGTTGAAAGGGATAGGGCCTTCTTTTGCTAAGCGCATTGTGAAATACAGGGATATGCTTGGAGGCTATTATTCAAAAAGCCAGTTACTGGAGGTGTATGGTATGGATAGTGCAAGATATGAAGGGTTTAAAAATTTCGTTTTTGTGAATCCCGATTCAGTAAAAAAAATAGACATAAACAGTGCAACAATAAAACAATTGATTAAACATCCGTACATTGAGTTTTATACTGCAAAATCCATTGTGAATTACAGAACTAAACTCGGAAAATATTCTGAGGTTACACAATTAAAGGATTCATCATTGGTTTATGACGAATTGTATCGTAAGATTGCTCCATATCTGATTGCAAAATAAGAATTGGGTTTACAAAACTCCTTACCTGTACTTAATTACCTGGGCTTTTTCAAGAGTAATTAAACCCTGTTCCACAACTTCATCAAGGAAAGGCAAAATTTTATCAATTTCTTCTTTCGTATCAACTATTTCGACAATAACAGGCATATCTTCCGAAAGTCGTAAGAGTTTTGCAGAGTGTATGCGGCTTGCAGCCCCAAACCCCATAATTCCTCTCAAAACAGTTGCTCCGGCAAGGTTTAACTCCCTTGCTTTAAGCACTATGGCCTCATACAGCAACCTGCCTTTATAAGTGTCCGTTTCACCTATAAATATACGAACCAGCAATCCATCTATTGGAAGTTTCATAATATCTATTTTAAAAAGTTGATAAATTCACGTGACAACCAAAATCCGGCAAGTACAAGAACCAATGCCCCGATATTATTAGCCAGTATATTAAGAACAGCCATTTTAATATCGCCGGTTTTAAAAAAGTTCATCGTTTCGAGGGCATATGTTGAAAAAGTTGTAAACCCTCCGAGAAATCCGATAAAAATAAATGCTCTCACCTCGGGAGTAATATTTTTTATTTCAAAAATACCCCAAAACAGTCCGATTAGGAATGCACCGATGGTATTTACAAGAAAAGTCCCCCAGGGAAAAACCGGATAAGAAAATTTATACGGGACACCCGAAACAACATACCTCGCAAAGGTACCGAAAGCTCCGCCTGCAACCAAAATCAATATCTTTTGCATAATATTTGAAAACTTCTTTCTTCGTTATACAATAAAACTATTATATGACAGTTAAACTAAAATTATTTAACAAATTCAGAGTGCTAAATTACTATTTTGTTTTAATTTGCACCGCTATTTATTTTTAGACAATTTAAATATCAAATAAACGTTATTTTTGCACAGTCAAAATTATTAGAGTATTCACAATAATTAATTTATGAAAAAGACAATCATTCTATTCCTGGGAACAATTTTAGGCTTCACACCGTTTTTTGCCAATTCTCAGGATAAACCGAATTACATTGGACAACAATCGCAAAACACAATTACAACAGCAGTTCCTTTTTTGATGATAGGACCGGATGCAAGATCAGGCGGAATGGGAGAGGTCGGAGCGGCAACTGCTCCGGATGCAAGTTCACAACACTGGAATCCTGCAAAATATCCCTTTGCCGATAAGGATATGAGTATCGGTATTTCGTACAGTCCCTGGCTCAGGAAACTTGTTAACGATATTAACCTTGCCTATCTGAACTTTTATAAAAAAATTGGTGACAAGCAGGCAGTGCATGCTTCACTGACCTATTTTTCGCTTGGAGATATTACCTTTACAGACATATCCGGAGAGGTTATTGGAAATTACAAACCCAATGAGTTTGCAATTGACGCCGGTTACTCAAGGAAGTTTTCCGAAAAGTTTTCCGGCTCAGTAGTCGGACGGTTTATTTATTCAAACCTTACACAAGGGCAGTTTGTTCAGGGAGTTTCTACTAAGCCTGGAACATCAATCGCGGCTGATGTCGCATTATATTACAAAACAGACCTTAGCATTAGCGGTCTTGCAGGTTCCGATCTTGCTTTCGGACTGGATATTTCAAATATCGGAGCAAAAATATCCTATTCCGATGATGATCAGGCAAAGGATTTTATTCCCACAAATATGCGGTTGGGAGGTTCTCTCGGAATTGATATTGACGATTATAACTCTTTCAGATTCTCAATGGATGTCAATAAATTACTTGTCCCGACTCCTCCTATCTATAAAGTTGATACTACAGGTCAACCGATAATCGGACCGGACGGAAAACCTGAAATCGAAGCCGGTATGGATCCCGATGTTTCTGTTGTTACAGGTATGATACAGTCATTTTATGATGCTCCGGGCGGATTTAGCGAAGAGATGAAAGAGTTTATCTGGGTTGTGGGTGTGGAATATTGGTACGATAAACAATTTGGAGTACGTGCAGGCTATTTCCACGAAAGTAAAATGAAAGGCAACCGCCAGTTCTTTACTCTCGGACTTGGATTGAGATACAACGTTTTCGGACTTGATTTCTCTTATCTCATCCCGACACAACAACAAAATCCTTTGGCTAACACATTAAGGTTTACCCTCACATTTAATTTTGATGCGGTAGGGAAAAACTAATTTCACAAAAACTAATGAAAAAGGCTGATACAATATATGTATCGGCCTTTTTTGGTTGAATCGGATTTATTTTATAACTTGCAGCCCGTATTAAAAAAAACTATCGGATGATTAAAGTAGGTTTTGGTTTTGATGTTCACCAATTAAAGACGGGAAACGAACTTTGGATTGGCGGTGTAAAAATAGATTCGGAAAAAGGATCTGTCGGTCACTCGGATGGCGATGCTTTAATCCATGCAATTTGCGATGCTATTCTCGGTGCTGCAAATCTCAGGGATATCGGCTATCATTTTCCGGATACAAATCCCAAATATAAGGGTATTGAAAGTAAAAAACTACTCGCTGAGGTCTGTGAAAAACTGGACGAGGCGGGTTATGAAATAAACAATATTGACTCTACCGTCAGCCTTGAAAAACCTAAGATTTCGGGCTATATTCCTGATATGATTGATCTACTGGCTGAAACGACAGGCATAAATAAAAACAACATCTCAATAAAGGCAACAACTACCGAAAAGCTTGGTTTTACCGGACGTCAGGAAGGAATAGCAGCTTACGCAGTGGTGTTAATAATGAGAAAGTAAAATAGTCTTTACTTAATCATAAAATCCAACATTTTTTTATTTTCAAGATAAGCGGTTATCCTGTCGCCGATATTGACTTTCCCGACACCTGCCGGAGTGCCGGTAAATATCATATCTCCCATCTTCAGGTAAATGAACTGCGAAACGTATGAAATAATTTTTTCAAACGAAAATATCATATCCTTTGAATTACCGTCCTGGACGGTTTTTCCGTTCAAATCCATATGAAACCTGATATTATTCCTGTCATTAAGCTCTGATAATGGAATAAAAGTGCTTATCGGAGCGGAATTATCAAAAGCCTTTGCAATTTCCCATGGATGTCCTTTTTCTTTACACTTCTTCTGTATATCACGGGCTGTGAAGTCAATTCCAAGAGTTATTTTGTCATAATAATTGTGAGCAAACTTCTCCCGGATATTTTTTCCGTTTTTAGATATTTTTATAACCAATTCCGTTTCATAATGTATCTCATTCGAAAAGTCGGGAATATAAAAGGGACGGTTTCTAATCAGAAGTGCCGTGTCGGGCTTCATAAAGAACAAAGGTTTATCGGGTAGGGGATTGCTCAGTTCTTTTGCATGTTCACTGTAATTTCTTCCGATACATATTATTTTCATACATAAAATCGTTTAAATATGAGGCAAAGGTATGAGATTTTATTAATTTTGTTAACAAAAAAAACAAACCCCGGTTGATTATCAGAGGCTTTGTATCAATTGTTAATAGGCAGCGGAAAACAGTGTTAATAAATTGTTTACAAAATACGAAAACAAAGGCTTGTTTGTCCTAATTTTGACACACATTTCAAACAAGAAAAAGAGGAAAAACTACAAATGACAGGTAATTCGGAATCAAAAGGAACAGTAAAGAATATTGCGAGGAAATCGCCTCTGAAACAGGTATTTAGTGAACATGGAAAAGTTCCTCCACAGGCTATTGACCTCGAAGAGGCTGTGCTTGGAGCTTTAATGCTTGAACAGGATCCGCTCAACAGTGTGATTGATATTCTGAAACCTGAGATGTTTTATAAAGAATCTCACCAGGAGATATACAAGGCAATCCATAGTCTGTTTAACAAATCGGAACCGGTTGATATTCTTACGGTTACAAACGAGCTTAAACTGAACGGAAACCTGGAACTTGTGGGTGGTCCCTATTACATTGCACAATTAACCAACAGGGTTGCCTCTTCTGCAAATACCGAATATCATGCAAGGATAATCCTTCAGAAATATATCCAGAGGGAGCTAATAGCCGTTTCTTCCGAAATTATTAAGGATGCTTTTGAGGATACGACTGATGTTTTTGAACTGCTCGACAAAGCCGAGAAAAATCTTTTTTCGGTCAGTGAAAACAATTTCCGAAGAGCCTATGACAGTATGCAGTCTTTGGTGAAAGATGCTATTGAGGAGATTCAGAAAGCAAAGGATCACGACGGGAATATGCGCGGAGTACCTTCAGGCTTTACTGCACTTGACAGAATTACAGCAGGCTGGCAGAAATCCGACCTGATTGTACTTGCAGCCCGGCCGGGTATGGGTAAAACGGCTTTTGTCCTTTCAATGGCACGGAATATTGCCGTTGATTTTAAAAGACCGGTTGCTTTTTTCTCACTTGAGATGTCATCTGTTCAATTGGTGACACGTCTTATCTCCAGTGAATCGGAACTTCCTGCCGACAAGTTGAAGAAGGGCAATCTGGAAAATTTTGAATGGGAACAGTTAAATTCAAAGATCGGAGGACTGGTTGATGCTCCGCTTTATATTGATGACACTCCCGCATTATCAATTTTTGAACTCAGAGCGAAATGCAGAAGGCTGGCGGCACAGCACAATATTGAGCTGATAATCATTGACTATATACAGTTAATGTCATCAGGCGGTGACGGCAAAGGAAACCGTGAACAGGAAATAAGCACCATATCACGATCGCTGAAAAGCCTTGCCAAAGAGCTGAATGTCCCGATCATAACTCTGTCACAGTTAAACCGTTCGGTGGAGACACGTTCAGGTTCAAAACGTCCTATGCTTTCCGACCTGAGGGAATCGGGTGCTATAGAACAGGATGCCGATATGGTTCTTTTTATTTACCGCCCGGAGTATTACAAGATTGATCAGGACGAGGATGGAAATTCAACTCACGGTATGGCGGAACTGATAATTGCCAAACACCGTAACGGTGCTCTTGCCGATGTGAAATTGCAATTTATTGACAGATTTGCAAGGTTTACAAACTATGAAGAGGAATCATTTAGCGATGACGGAACGTTGCCTCCGGGGGATTATCCGGCTGAAAACTCTTATACGGTACCTTCAAGGATGAATGATTATCCTCCGGACGATTCGACACCGTTTTAGATTCTTTAAAAATAGTTAAATTAATGCTTGTTCCATAATTATATTCTTCTCCTGCACGTTATTGACAATATCTGTGTAACTTTGCGAACGGTTTTGTAATAATCAAATAATGAAAAAGACTTTATTCATATCCATATTACTTCTTACGGCCGTCTTTGTAAAAGCAGCATATATACTTATTCCGATGGACGATACACAGAAGAACCATCTGAAAGCCTACGGTATTGCATACTGGGTTTTGCAGCAGGATGTGGAGGTTGACTGGCTGCTCAATTACCGTGGCGGCAGTTTTATGTGTAAATATTACGACCAGATTGAACAGGAGTGTGTCATCAGGGGTGTCAGCTATCAGATAATTGCTGATGCACAATCAACGGCTATTCTGCTTGAAATTTCAGATCCTCAGGTTAATATGGATGTGATAAAACTTCAGAAACCGCCGAAAATTGCAGTCTATTCCCCGAAAAACAAACAACCCTGGGATGATGCCGTAACCCTTGTCCTTACCTATGCCGAAATCCCTTACGATGTTGTTTATGATGAAGAGGTGATACAGGGAAAACTGCCTTTATACGACTGGTTACATCTTCATCATGAGGACTTCACAGGTCAGTATGGGAAATTCTGGGCGCGATACAGAAATGTTGACTGGTATATTGAAGATGTAAGAGTCAATGAAGAAATTGCACATAAACTCGGTTTTAGCAAGGTATCTCAATGTAAACTTGCTGTTGCCAAGAAAATTCGGGATTTCGTTGCCGGAGGAGGCTATCTGTTTGCAATGTGCTCTGCTCCCGATAGTTATGATGTTGCTCTTTCTGCCGAAGGTGTTGATATATGTGATGTTATGTTTGACGGTGACCCGATGGACCCGAATGCTCAACAAAAACTGAATTATGGAAATTGTTTTGCTTTCCGGGATTTTACCATCAGTACAAATCCCTATGAATATGAAATATCTTCAATTGATGTAAACCCTCAACAGCGAAAAGTTAGTGAGAAGAATGATTATTTTACCCTTTTTGAATTTTCGGCTAAATGGGACCCCGTACCGACGATGCTTTGTCAGGATCATACGCAAATCATAAAAGCGTTTATGGGGCAGACAACTGCTTTTCGTGAGCAGTATATTAAACCGAATGTTTTGATTATGGGCGAAAATAAATCTCTCGGAGAAGCCCGCTATATTCACGGGGAATTTGGAAAAGGAACCTGGACTTTTTACAGCGGTCACGACCCGGAAGACTATCAGCATTTTATTGGCGATCCGCCCACCGACCTTAATCTTCACCCAAATTCACCCGGTTATCGCCTGATTTTGAATAATGTGCTGTTTCCTGCCGCAAAAAAGAAAAAACAAAAGACATAATATTATTTCAGAAAAACTTTTGCCTTGTATGTACTCATATTTCCTTTCTCATCGGTCACTTTCAACTCAAAAATATTCTCCCCCTTATTTATTTTATCATCATACCTGTATATCAGCATATCGTTTTTTGCGTCATATTCCATAAGAATCCAATTTCCGTTAATTGCTGGTCTGTATGACTTTATTCCCGATAAGTCATCCGTTATTTTCACCTTAATTGTTTTTTGATTTGTTATATCCTTTCCGTTTTTAATATTGACCGGAATAATTTTCGGCGGAACAGTATCAACAGCGATAAAGTAACTTCCGAAATCTCTTATTCTTGTTGTAATAATTCCATCTTTAAACTTTCCGCCGGCAGATGAAATATCCCCGTCTTTATCAATACTTGCAATCAGGGCTTTAGATGTGAGTCTCTCCGGTACTTTTTCAGCAGAAATACTGAGGTTGCACCAGGTTTGTAAAGGAACGTAGTCGTAATGAAGGTTGTAAACCTCTGAAAAACCGGACGAAAGGGCAGGGGAGGTGCTGTATTTAAAATATAGTGTATCATAAAGTGCTTTACCGGGGACAGTCAACTTAACACCGTCTTTTTTAAAATAATTTGTGCCTGTATAAGTAAATAAAATGCCGGCAGGTTTTGATACAGGTTTGTTTTTATTTCCCGGAACACTTTTAACCCAGAATTCCAGGGTCGAAGTGTTTCCGGGCACATCACCGACATCATAAGTTATTTTGTGCAGTTTGCCATCATTGAAACTTATCACACCCCTGTTAATCACATCACGATATATGCTAAGTCTGTTATTCGGTTGAATATATGATTTCTGGATAGTTCTTCTTTTTTGCTTAAACTCCCTGTAATCCATAAAACTGTTGATATACCTTGTTTCATCAAATGAAAAAGTTTCCAATGAATGAGAGTAAACCTGAGTTGAATCAACAGACATTTTTATTGTATAAACCCCGTTTTTATTCTTCCCGCCGTTGAAAGGATCATAAGTGTTAATACCGAAATATGCTTTCCCGGAAATTTCAACAGTATCATTTCCTTTCAGATTATATTTTGTCCCAACCCATTCAGTGCCGGTTTCCAGAGGAGTATTTTTTCCATTGATAAGAGAGTTGTTGTCTGCCGGATAGACTTTCAAAACGTTTATCAAAGGTCTTGTTTTATCCTGAACTTTAAATCCGAAAAGCAATGGATTTATCGGCTTTTGAGTCCCGGCATCCCTTATTTCAAAATGGAGATGCGGACCGCCTGATCTTCCGCTGTCACCTGTCCGGGCAACAACCTCTCCCTTTTTAACGGGGAACTGTCCCTTTTTAAAATAAAGATCAACCGAATATGACTCTCTGCGGTATTGTTCTTTGGTCACATAATCGTTCAAGGTTTTGTTGTATTCCTGCAAATGTCCGTAAACCGACACAAAACCGTTCGGATGGGTTATGTACAATGCTCTACCGTATCCTCCGGGTGCAACTTTTATTCGCGAAACATATCCGTCAGCTATGGCATAAACTTTAAAACCCGGTTTCTCCTGTGTACGGATGTCCATTCCTGAATGGAAATGATTCGACCTGAGTTCGCCAAAGGTTCCGGAAAGGAACAGAGGTATATCAAGAGGTGACCTGAAATAATCTTTAGGATAAGATTGTCCATTACCTGCCTGACTGATAAAAAGTGCTATAAGTATTATGTAAAGCTTACCATTTTTCATCTTTAACAATTTAAAACTGTGGAATATGTGCTTGCAATTCCACCGGGTACAATTCCGTTGCAAGTATAAGCATTTTCATTTGAATAGAATTTTGCAACCATCTTTATATTTTTTCGTTATAATTACTTGTAATACATTACGCAGTGAAAATTCAGGTTTGGAAATAATCAGTATTTTTGCGAAAATTTAATCTTAAAAATGAGATAAGTGAGCAAGTTAGATATTTCTGTTTTATTTGTTGAGGATGAGGAGCTTTTAAGAGCTATATATGAGCGTATTCTCGAAAAGTATGTCGAGCGTCTTTATGTTGCTCAAAACGGAAAAGAGGGACTTGAAGTTTATGAAAAGGTTAAACCCGACCTGATAATAACCGACATTCAGATGCCTGTAATGGATGGCCTTGAGATGATTGAGGAGATAAGAAAGGGAGATCAGCATATCAGACTTGTTATTTTGAGTGCTTACGGTGAGACCGAATATTTTATGGATGCCATCAAGATTGGAGTCAACAGCTTTTTGATAAAGCCTGTGGAAACCAAGAAACTGATATCGCTTGTTGAAGAACTTGGGAAAGGTATTGTGCTGCAAAAGGAACTGATGGCACAGGAGTTAAAGCGTAAGGAGGCCGAAGAAAATTTAAGGAAACTTAATGAGGAGCTTGAAAAAATAATCGAAGAAAGAACCAAAGACCTTCAACGCGAGATCAAGGAGAGAATTCAGGCTGAGGAAGAGCTTAAACAGTTGAATATGACCCTTGAGAACAGAGTGAAAGAGGAACTGAAAAAGCGTGAAAAGCAACAACAACTGTTAATACAGAAATCAAAGCTGGAATCAATGGGAGAACTTTCGGCAGGAATGGCTCACGAAATAAACCAACCGCTCGGAAGTATCTCAATGGGGCTTGACAATATGCTGTTTAAGCTTTCTGTTGACGGTATGGATAAGGAATATTTGATTAAAAAGATAAATGCCCTGTTTGATGATATTGACCGGATAAGACAGATTATTAATCATGTAAGAGTATTCTCAAGAGATCAACAGGTTGCAGCCACAGAAGTGGTAAATGTTAAAGATGTTATAAAAAATGCCCTGTCACTCGTAAAAGTGCAATATGCAAATCATAATGTTGAGATAGAGCTGAATCTTGACAAAAACGAATGTAAAACAGACGGTAATAAATACAGACTTGAACAGATAATTCTAAATCTGTTGTCGAATGCAAAATTTGCTGTTGATGAAAAGCAGGCAATGCTTAATGATATTGAGTTCAGGAAAGTTATTAAGATAAACAGTTACTCTGATGAAAACAATATTCATATAGAAATCATAGATAACGGTACCGGTATTTCTCCTGAAACTCAGGAAAATATTTTTGATCCGTTTTTTACGACAAAAGATGTTGAAAACGGAACCGGATTAGGTCTTTCAATAACTTACGGAATTGTTAAAGAGATGAAAGGTGAAATAAATGTGGAAAGCGAATTGAATAAATATACAAAGATGACTATTGTTTTACCAAAACATAAAAATAAAGAAATTGTCAATCTCTAATAAAACTAACTGATGGAAAAGATAAAAATACTTGTAGTTGATGATGAAAGAAGAGTGAGGGAAGAGATAGCCGAATTTCTTGCCAATAATAAATTTGAGGTTTATAAGGCTGCAGCCCCTTCCGAGGCTTTCAAGATACTGGATACAAAATCCGTTGACATAATGATTCTTGACATCAGGCTGCCTGAAATGGATGGACTGTCTGTGTTGAAAAGGGTGAAAGAAAACTTTCCGGAGATTGAGGTCATTATGATTTCGGGGCATGGCGATATGTCAAGCGTTATTGAAGCAATGCGTTACGGAGCGGCCGACTTTTTTCCGAAGCCGTTC
>Ga0256913_10001886_pt1 | contig 10705 bp, 7 predicted proteins | sample Axial_MatmetaG_FD_185970 | JGI IMG/M metagenome (GOLD analysis project Ga0256913, IMG submission 185970) | Deep-sea worm associated microbial mat communities from Axial Seamount, Juan de Fuca Ridge, Pacific Ocean - Axial_Mat | ecosystem: Environmental > Aquatic > Marine > Oceanic > Microbial...
CTGAATGTCGTTACCTACTTCATTGCCACCCGGCTCCTGATATGTGTTGGTCCAAAGTATATCCCCGTTGATATTTATTTTTGCAAGGATCATGTCTAAATCCTGTCCTGACCCGGGCGCATAATTCCTAAAGCCGGTAACAATGAACTCTGTATTGCTGATTTTTTCCATTGCAAGGAATTTCCCCTTGTAATAGGATTTGCTCCATTCATATTGCCCTAGGGAGGTTGCTTTCCGTATCCCTACACAGGAGCCGGAGTCATAAGGAAACTCCGGGGCAATGATAAGATAACCGCCATCAAATGTGTGTTCAACATCATGGGCTTCATGATATCCATATTGATCCCCGTTGATTGTTGTACTGATAACTTCGCCAAGTGGTGAGATTTTGGTGAAATAGGTTCCTTCACCATAGGCATCATAACTGCCGACCATTATATAATTGTTGTCATTGTCTTCGATAAGTTCATAGGCTTCCTGATAACCGTTGGTGTATTGGCTTTCCGCATAGGTTATCCGGGCAACATTCCCGTCACTGTCGGCTTTCAGGTAAAACATTGCACCTCCCCCCGATGTATTATTATATGCTTTTCCGGCCATTACTATACTATCATTTTGGTCCAGAATAATTGTTTGCCCATATGAAGAGGCAGGGATTTCGGTGTAAGAATTATACCATTCCAACTGGAAGGATTGCGCAAAGATTGCAGTCGCAACAAGAAGCGAAACGAATAATGTAATTTGTTTTTTCATGATAAATAAATTTTTGATTGAACATTTGATTATTTGTGTTGGCAAATGTAAGATAGACGAAACGAAAACACTTGCACTATACTGTCAAATGCTTGCACTATACTTGCATTTTGGGGGTAAATACAAGAATTATGGTAAAAGTTGGTGGTTTTGACTTGTTGGTGAAAATACCAACAAGAGTGGATTATTTTCGATGTTCACTTGGCGAGACACCAAATTCTTCTTTGAACGCACGGCTGAACCAGGTGGGGTTATTGAACCCACATTGGTAGGCTATTTCCGAAATATAAAGGGAGGTTGTTTCAAGGAGCTTTTTTGCTGCCGAAAGACGGATTCCCCTGATAAAGCGAGCTGTTGAATTTCCACTTAAAGCTTTTAACTTTCGGTGAAGTTGCGATTCGCTCAGATTAAGGCTTTCGGCAAGAAGGGCCGGGTCGAGTTTTGGGTTGTCCATTTGTTTTTCAATGGCTTTGATGGTCTTTTTTAAAAAGACCTCTTCCCCTTTGGGTTGTTCTTTGTCTTTGAGGGTAATTTCGATTTTGCTGTATTTTTCCTGCAACTGCCGGCGGATTTTTATCAATTGTTCCAATCTCACAAACAGCTCTTCTTTATTGAAAGGTTTGGTAAGGTATGCATCGGCTCCGTGCGAAAGGCCTTCAATACGGTCATTGTCGGTTGCTTTTGCAGTCAGCATAACAATGGGGATGTGGCTTGTGCGTTCATCCTGTTTCAGAGTTTCACAAACTTCAAATCCATCCTTAACGGGCATCATTACATCTGAGATAATGATATCAGGTATCGAGTTAATTGCAGTATCAATACCCTGTCCTCCGTCGGGAGACCATTTTATCCTGTATTTTCCTTTCAGACAGGATATTATATATTTTGCAACATCGGGGTTATCTTCAACAATCAGGGCAAGCGGCAGGCCGTTTTCTTTTTCTTCTTCTATTACAAGGTCAACCGTTCCGTTATCAGGTTCCGTTTGTTTTGTTTTGAGTGGTTTGGCTTTTTGCAATGCGGCATTATTAGTAATAGGAATTGTAACTCGAAATTCTGTTCTTTCTCCCGGAATACTATTTACAGTAATTTTTCCTTTCATCATTTCAACAAGCTCTTTTGTGAGAGCCAGTCCTATTCCTGTTCCTTCGCCTCTACGGGTTGAGGTGTTATCAACCTGATAAAATCTGTCGAAGATGTGCTCCAAATGCTCTTCTTCAATACCGATACCTGAATCCTGAACTTTTATAACAAGATTATCATTTTCTTTATCAGATTCTCTTTTAACGTGAAAAATAACTTTACCCCTTTTCGGTGTGAATTTAATTGCATTGGAAAGCAGGTTTGAAGCTATCATAAAAATTTTGTCCTGATCATAGTCCATAACGACCTTATCGGTTTCGTGATAAAACACCAGTTTAATATTCTTGGCATCTGCCATTGACTGAAACGACTCAAGCACATATTGCAGGTAAGAAACAATGTTGTCCTGAATTAAATCAATTTTCATCTTTCCTTCTTCAATTTTCGACATATCAAGCATCTGCTTGACAAGATGCAGGAGCTTATCGCTGTTGCGCTCTATCATCTCAAGCTTTTCATCACAATGTTTCTGCCCGTCATGTGTGAGATTGTATCTCATTTCACCTGTCATTCCTTTTATAACTGTCAGGGGAGTGCGGAATTCATGCGTAATGTTGGTATATAGTTGTGATTTTATATTATTCAATTCTTTGAGTTTTAAATTCTCCTGATGCTCAATTTTTCTTTTCAAAGAAAACCGGAAAATCCGGTAAACAACAAACATAATAAGAAACACATAGGCCCAATAAGCAAATTTCGACTGCCACCAAAGCGGCACAACAGTAATCGGGATACGCAACAACCTATCACCACCCAGCCTGTTATCCTTACCAACCTCCTGAATCTCAAGAGTATAATCATCAGGCGACAAATTCATCAATTGGATAAACCTTTTGTCCTTAATCATATTCCAACGTGTGTTATCCGGCAAAAGGCGATAGGCAAAAGTCGTATTTTTATAATATTTCAAATTGATATCCGAAAAATTTATTGTTACCGGAAACTGTTTTTGCTTAACCGACAATCTTTGATTATTCTCAAGATATACTGTTTCGACATTATTTTTATCAATATTAGTGATCTGAATATTATCAATATAAAGTTTATTGGCAGGCTTAACAGCCGGAAGTTTTTCAGGATTAAAATATGTAATACCGTCTATTCCACCAAAATAGAGGATACCGTTTTTGTCAATAAATTTTGCGTGAAGGTCATATTCTTCACTGCTCAGCCCGTCGGCCTGATGGTAGTTGGTAAAAGTTTTCGCTTTCCTGTCAAACAGGGAAAGGCCTTTATTGGTTGACATCCAGATATTCCCCTGAAAATCTTCAAGAATTGCATAGATGACATTATCAGGCAAACCTTCTTTTACACTAAAATATTGCAAACTTTTATTTTTCAGATAATATATGCCACCGGTGGTTCCTATCCATATTCCGCCTTCCTTGTCTTTTAACAAAGTATAAACAACAGGCTTATCTAACACAACCGAATCATTAATCATTAATCTTGAAAAGTCAGCATTATTACTTTTTTTGTCATTAATTGTCATAATACTCAACCCTTTATCCGTTGCAATCCAATATTTATTTTTACCGGTCTGAAGGATATAGTTTACCTGATCGGAAGCAATACTGTTTTTATTATTCGGGTTGTGCCTGTAATGTTGGAACGTAAATTCATTTTCGGAAACATCGCCGGTAAAAAGGTTAAGTCCCCCACCGGAGGTACAAAGCCATATATTATCATCACTATCTTTATAAATATAACGAATAAAATCGGCACTCAGGGAAGTGACATCTTTGGTGCTATGAAAAATATTTTGAGTTTTCATTGTTTTATATCCAGAATTGCAATTCTTTATAATCACAAGCCCTTCTCTTGTCCCTGCCCAAATACTACCCTTGTCGCCTAATAAACTAAAGCATATATTTGAAGGCAGATTATGCGAGTTCTTTGTAAAAGTAAAGCGTTTTTGGTCTCTTATCAGGTTTATTCCACCACCTGAAGTACCAACCCACAAATCCTTGTTATCTTTCAATATCGAAAAGACAACATTTGAGTTCAATGAACCTTTTAGTTTTGATTTGTTTTGTATCTTGTTGAAAATCTCATTCTTATAAAAAAGATTCAAGTATTTTCCGGTACCGGCCCACAACTGATCATTATTATCGAGAAGGATACTATAAACTACATTATTGCTGATTGAGGTTATGTCATTGTCTGAATGTACAAATCTATTAATAAGATTGTTTCTTTTTGTGTCATACTCAAATAACCCTGCTCCCGTCCCAATCCATAAGATATTGTCTTTCCACTTCAGTTCATATATTACCGATGAGTTGTTTTGTGCTTCACTAAATGTGATTAGTTTAAGCTTTTTTGTCGATAAATCAATACGAAACAGATTATTTTGTGTCCCTGCCCATATCTCATTTGTATTGTTGGTATTTAATACAAAAATTTTTTCAAGTTTTTGGGGCAATTGAAATTCATAAAAATCAATTTCCAATGGATTAATTTTGATTTTACCATAAAAAAGTCTGCCTTCTTTGGTGCCGACCCAAAGTGTTCCGGTTTTTGAGATGAAAACCGCAGTAGCCGTGATATTTTTATCATCGAAATAGGGAATAATATTCACCTTATGCTTGCCACTATTCTTATCTTCTAAAAAACCGATTCCTTTATTCTCAATAGTAAAAAATATATGCTGCAGTGAATCCATAACCATATCTTCAATATCAAAATCCTGCAATCCTTCAATACTATTAAAACGATGTGCTTTTTTGTCATAATAGCACAATCCTTTAGCCCGTGACCCAATCCATATTTTATCAATATCAGGGGAAAGTACGTTGATATATTTACCGCAATTCCTCTGGCCATAATCGGGATTTTCAAATGTACGAAAAGATGTGCCGTCGAAGCGGTTCAGGCCACTTTGTGTTGCAATCCAGAGAAAGCCTTCATCATCCTGAACGATATCATTAACAGAGACTTGTGATAAACCGTCTTTTGTCGTATAGGTATGTATTTCATAAAACTGCCTGGCAATATTCTGCTGTATTTCTTGCGCATGAAGAAATATAGGAATAAAAAGGATGAAAATAACTTTATGCATAATTTCAACTCCTCTATTTGTCATTTAAAAAGCTACGGAGTAGGATTTATTCTGACTTCGGAGTTTCAAACTCCTTTAGCTTTTTATTGTCAATTTTCAAAATCGTAATACCCTCGGAATATGGTAATATCTCGTATTCATTATAAACCAGCTCAACTCCTACGGAGGTCATTCCCATATTTTCGGGTAAGGTAAATGTATCAAGAAAAGTAAAATCCGACCACTTATCAGTATCCGACATTTTGAGTTTTTCCCGTAGTAATTTTTCGACATAAGTATTGAATTTTGTCTTCTCAGTTATGAAATCCATAAAGTCTTTTTTGTGTCCTGTTTTGAGATCAACATTAAGAAACTCAATAATATATGACGAGTGAGCTCCTCCGGAATAAAGCTCCGTAGTGACTTTGATAGAGATAAAATTCTCCGACTTATAGGTTATTTCGCTTTCAGTTGTTTGCTCGTAACCTCCGGTTTTGGCATCAGGAAATTTCTTTTTAAAATCCTGATAATCCTTAACTATATTGCTGACCAGCTCTTCTTTGGTCAATTGCCCTGAATCTTCTGAAAAAGCCATTTTCCCGAAGACCATTTTCTCCATCAGCTTATTAAAATTAACAGCCACCTTCGATTCACCTTCCATTTGAAAATATGATAGGTTAATATTGACGCAAATATCATTCTGGCAGTCACCAACCATCTTTTCATACTTCACTTTTTTAATAGTATTGCTTTCATTTTGACTGCAGCCGGTTATCAAATAAACAGATAAAAACAATGCTGAAACTAATATGTTTTTTCGACTCATAATAATTTTTTTTGTTGTAAAATTAACAAAATTTCAACTTGTACGTTAAACAGGTATTTAAAAAATAAAGTATATAATTGTATGTTTGAGAATAATATCTTTATTACATATTGATTATTAGGGGTATAGTATAGAGGCATTGTTAAAAAAAACGTTGAAAACAAATTTAATGTGCTGTAAATATTACAGATTATTATTCAGACTTTTATAGTATGAAAATTCGGTTATTGATATTATTTTCTTTCGCACTTAACATTACCGGCAGCTTTGCGCAATACATCAAGCCAATTGCTCCGGGCACGGCAGGAGTATCTACCGTATTATTGTTAATGCGTGATGAATTTGATAACCCGTTACCAATGGGAAATGGTTTTGTTGTTGATGAAAATCACATTATAGTAAATTTTCATACTATTGAGAATAGTGCATCCGGTGTAGCTGTTACAAAAGGAGGAAATGCCAGATATAAAATTTCAGGCTTGGTGAATAAGGATGAAAAACGTGACATTGCAGTGTTGTACATTGAAAATATTGATCTGAAACCTGTAATATTTTGTGACTCCGTTACTTTGGAACCTGGTGATCCGGTGTATGCCATCAGTAATCCTAAGGGTCTTGAAGCGGTTACTGAATTAGGTATTGTTAATGGTGTTGTTAATTTCAAGGGTATTTCCGGTGGCACAAAAAGGGATTCGATGATCCAGATAACGGCGACTGTTCAACCGGTAGGCAATGGTGGCCCTGTAGTGAATAAAAATGGCGAAGTGGTCGGAATGGCAGCATCTGTTGACAAAAAAGGCACCCTTTTTAACTTTATTATCCCAAGTGGTTATATCCAAAAACTCATTCTGAAGAAACCTCCTAAAGTAATCTCTTTTGCAAAAACAAAACGTACCAAATCATCATTTTTCTCATCAGACTGGAGCAAATCACTCAGAGAAGCAGTTATAGGAACTTCATTTAAGTTTGATTCAAACCCTAACACCGGGTTCTATAATTTCTCAATACAAAACAACCTTAGTAAACCAGTGAGAAATATTAAATGCCTCATTATTTTCTACAACAGTACTCAGTTTCCTCTTGAGACAGAGGCCATTGCGATTTCACAAACAATATCACCAAAACTTAGTATCCGGACTGATATACTTGGAAGACCACGCCGTAATGAGGTCAGAGACCTCACCTTCTGGACTGAAATACGGATACTTGGATTTGAAGTAGTAGAGTAAAACGAAACAATCCGGTAAATAATAATCATATTAGTGCTACACTGCTTTAGAAGTTGTTGAGGCAGTTGAACCCTATTTTGAAATTATTGTTCTAAAAACAGGATTGTTTGATTCGTATGATGAAATTCCATCAAAAATATGAATTTGCTTGATGAAGAAAAGAGATCTTCTACTTATAAAAGGAATTGACAAACTTTATTGTATAACGAAATATGATGTTATACTTTTACCCAGAAAGCAAGTTTGAACCAGGTAAACACCGTTCGATACCCGGTTTCCCGATTTATCTTTCAAATCCCAGATTGCCGAATATTTGTCATCATTTAAATTTTTTGAGTTTAATTGTTTGACTTTTCCCCCTGAAACGTTAAATATGTTAAAACTGCAATCAGTATTTTCAGAAAATGAAACCGATATAAAAATATGTGAGAATGCAGGATTAGGAAAAACCGTCAGTCTTTCTTCTAACTCTTTTTGTAAGATACCTGTCGCTATTACAACAAAAGTATCTTCTTCGGAAAATGCAGAACTTTCAAAACCGTTATCCACAGATTGAACATTGAAGTAATATGTGCCGGGTACAAGGTTATCCAGTCTCCAGCTTGTATTATGAAACACATTCCCTTCAGAAATAATACACAACTTATCATCACTATCTGTAACAGGTGACATTATTTCAGAGCCTCCGGGTGTTGTTCCAATCCTCAGATTATATGTAAGACCTGCCGACGGTGTTTCAACATCCGTAGAAGCATCCCAGCTCAGAATCACATAGTTGCCATCAACTTGTGCATCAGGATTTTGCGGAATAGAAGGTGGGGAGTTGGTCAATAAGTTTTTATTATCATATATCGCTGTAACTGTATAGTTTGTCAGAGAATTAAATCCTGAAATAACCATATCAAGATTCCCGTTTCCGTCGTAGTCACACCACTGAGATCTGCTGTTTTCAACCGGAGTAAAAACTGCTGAATAATCTTTGTTGAAAAGGTTCGTTGCTACATTCCTGTACACAACACTTACAGGCTCTTCGGGAAAAGATGTGTGTCCTGTCAAGCAGGAAATCCTCATCACCGTCATTATCAATGTCACCCCATTTTGCCGAACCTGCGAAAACCGGAGTAAATTCAGTCTCCGCCAATTCAAATATTCCATTAGTATTTTTAAATAGGTAAGCTGTGGCAGACTGTTGCTCATTCACGGTTGAAACACCCGTAATAAAAAGGTCAGGGTCATTATCATTATCGCTCCAGCTCGCATCACTATATTTCAAACCAGGCAAACCTGCCGAAATATTATAGAAGATTCCGTTTTCCTGCCGATAGATATCTGTAACATCTCCGTTTAATGTTTCTCCTGAAATAAGAATATCGTAATCTCCGTCAATATCATAGTCTATCCAGCTAACACAGCCGCTTGAAACACTGGGCAGAACGGAAGAAACATTATCATTTAATTGAAAAGGTTGCGTTACAAGATTATACACAAAGGCAAGATAAGCAGCTATTAAAAATGACCTATACACAGAAGTTTAAATTTATTAAAGCAACAACCTAATTGGTAAATTGTTTTCAAATTTCTTCTAACAGCAGTTTGAACAGCTTTATAAGACCTTCTTCAGCATTGCTTGCTGTTTGAATAATATCGTCAATGTCTACAGGTTTCAAGTTGTTCGGATCGCATTCGTCAGTAATAACCGAAATAGCAGCACAGGGAAGACCGGCATGGTTTGCCACAATGACCTCAGGTACAGTTGACATTCCGACAACATCGGCACCTGTACCTCTCAGAAAGCGGTATTCAGCCCGGGTTTCAATATTTGGGCCTGCAACTGCCACATATACACCTTTATAAAGTGTAATGCTGTTCTCTCCGGCAATTTTTTCCATTTTTTTATTCAGAAAAGCCGAATAGGGTTGACTCATATCGGGGAAACGTAGACCAAGTCCATTATGATTTTTGCCAATCAGTGGGCTTCCTCCCAGTAAATTGATATGATCATCAAGAAGCATAAGCCCACCTTTTTTAAAATCAAGGTTCATTGCTCCACAGGCATTTGAGATCAACAAGTATTTAACTCCAAGAGCCTTCATCACCCTTACCGGAAAAGTTATCTCCTGCATTGTATAACCCTCATAATAATGAAAGCGTCCCTGCATTGCTAGTATTTTCTTTCCAGACATTTTGCCGAAAATCAGTTTCCCTTTGTGAAACTCAACAGTTGATACAGGAAAATTGGGAATATCTTCATAATCCAATTCCTTTTCTGTCTCAATATGATTCACTAATTTCCCAAGTCCTGTTCCGAGGATTATAGCTATCTCCGGATTCTCCATTCCATTCTCTTTCAGGAATTGCGTTGTTTCGTTTATTTTGTCTAACATTAATAAATTGTTTGGTGTGTTGTATTTATCTTGGCCCTAAAATCTATCACCGTTAAAGTGAATTAAATGGGAGAATAATTCTTTCTCAGCACCTTTTCGAATAAGCAGTTCCTGCATTGTCTCTACTAAACGTATCCTTCCTGGAAACAAAAAGATGAATTTGTTTTATTTGGATATTGGAGAAAAAATATTCTCTAAAAATTCTAAAATAATTTCCAGATGTAAAGAACTGACCGGCTGATTCCTTTTCAGCCTGCCTGATATCGGAAGCATATAAGACACCCATTCTGTCAGCATAATCAACCGGTAATTCAGTTTTAGAAGGTTCAATATCTAAAGTTTTCACCATATCACAAAAGTAATAATTAAAATAATAATATCCGGTTTGTTAAAATTATTATTTTTACTGCTTCATTCATATTTTAAAATGTAACAAAATTTGACAAGATGAAAAAGCTCATTTCAATAATCACAGTACTTCTTCCATTGTTTGTGTTCTCATACACAGGAGAGGTTATCAAATCATTTGACACCCCGGGTCACTTTCCGACAGGCCTGACTTTTGACGGAAAAAACATCTGGCTTGCAGATTACAAAACAGACAAACTATACTGTATTGACTCAGAATCCGGAAAAGTAATTAGAAGTATTCCTGCTCCTGCTTATTATCCTGAAGGTCTTGCCTGGGATGGAGACGCTCTTTGGAATGCCGATATTAAAGGTGGTATCCCGCTCTCGGAAAACTACAATGGAGTTATTTACAGGATAGACCCTAAAGATGGTACTATTATTAAAACAGTTCAATCGCCGTCGCATTCTCCCCGCGGACTTACGTGGGATGGAAAATATCTTTGGTGTGTTGATGATGCCGAAGATAAGCTCATTCAGTTCAGTCCTGATGACGGAACAACAATTAAATCGTTTCGCTCACCATCGTCGCATCCCCAGGGAATAACATTTGACGGTGAATATCTTTGGATTTCCGACCGTGTTCAGGATAAAATCTATATGGTTGACCCTGATAACGGAATGGTAATCATAATTGCTGATGCTCCGGGCAAATATACAAGAGGTCTTTGTTATGACGGTACAACAGTATGGGCTGTTGACTATCAGGATGATAAACTGTATAAGCTGAAGACTCGCGACGGTCAAAAATTCAGAACATACAATCCTAGGGTAGCGGCGGTAACCGTAACCGACATGGTTACGAATCTTGGCCCCGGTAAAGTGCTTACAACCGATATCCACCTTGCAATCCCAAAGGACAGGCCGAATCAAAGTATTATAACCCCACCACGCTACAAACCAAAATCGCCGGAAATAGTTA
>Ga0256913_10001887_pt1 | contig 10700 bp, 10 predicted proteins | sample Axial_MatmetaG_FD_185970 | JGI IMG/M metagenome (GOLD analysis project Ga0256913, IMG submission 185970) | Deep-sea worm associated microbial mat communities from Axial Seamount, Juan de Fuca Ridge, Pacific Ocean - Axial_Mat | ecosystem: Environmental > Aquatic > Marine > Oceanic > Microbial...
TGTGCTTGAGGATTTCGGCGGCCACCCTCAGGCAGGGGGATTCAGAATTCATTCCGGAAGTCTGAAAGAGCTGACCGGACGGACTGTCAGATGGCTCGAGAAAACATCCCATGCACCGGCAGAACCTGATATCCTTTCAGTGGATGCGGAACTTTCCCATGAAGAAATCACACGACTGGGACAGAAGGGGCTGGAACATCTCCTGGAAAGTCTGGAGCCCTATGGTGAGGGCTTCAAACCTCTGACTTTTCTTACCCGGTCGGTGAAGGTGTTTCAAGCCGATCTTGTGGGGAAACCGAAGAATAACCATTTGAAACTTCTGGTTTCTCTGGGTTCTCATCGCTGGCCGGCTCTATGGTGGGATGGAGCGGAGAGCTATGGTACTATCATACGAAAGAACGCCGAAGTGGACCTGGTTTACCGTGTAGACCGGGATCATTGGCGGGGCCCCGATGCCCGCCGGTTGACTGTTCTGGAGGCTACCCCTTGCGGCTGACAATAAGAGACAGACTTGCTTTTCCCGGTATTACGGTATCTTCAGTTGTTTTTTTCATTGCGTTTCTGTTTCTCCATGGATCCGAAATACTCTATGCGATCGATCCGCAAATTATTGCTGATGATTTCTGTAATCCCGGGGGGGTGCTGCAGATTATCATTCCCGGGGATAACCTGAGCGGAATTTCCCTTTCCCTTGATAATTCCCGGAAAGAATCACTCAGTCGTACTGAAGGTTTCAGATGGACGGATTCCTCGGGTAATTCCGTATCCGTGGCTTTGCTTGGAATACCTTCAACAATTACCCCCGGAAGGTACACTCTGGTGCTGAACGCCGATCAGGGCCGTGCTGATTGGCATCTTGAGAAGACGGTGACAATAAGTGAGATTGTATTCCGTGAGCAGATAATCAATCTGGATGACAGAATGAACAATCTCTATGTTGATGATTCAGAACGGAAAAAGTCAGAAGCCAGGAGACTCTGGGCCATCCTGACGGATTTTGACAAAACGGCTGTTTTTCAGACCGGAATATTTCAGCCACCTCTCGAGAAAGGGGTGCATACTGCGGAATTCGGGGACCGTCGGAGATATCATCGTCCTGATGGGAGTGAATCGGCATCGGTTCATTTCGGTCTGGATCTCTGGTCTGAACCCGGCACTCCTGTAAAAGCATCAGGAAGGGGACGGATCGTTCTGGCTGCAGAGCGGCTTCTCACCGGAAATACTGTGATTATTGAACATCTGCCAGGTGTGTATACCCTGTACTATCATATGGATTCCCTGGAAGTCGGAGAAGGGCAGATGGTGAAACAGGGGGATACCATCGGGACACTGGGCAGCACAGGATTTGCAACCGGTGCCCATCTGCACTGGGAGCTCCGGGTGGGAGCCACTCCGGTGGATCCTTCACCGTTTCTATCAAGGCCCCTTCTTGACACGAATCGGATTATGGGTAGGATGGAGTAGCATTTTTCAGTACCGGAAAGGCTGCTGTAATCAATATGCAGAGGGAGGTGATTCTAAATCGCCTACATTCGTATCAGTGAAGATGAGCCCCTTGAAAAAGCTATCAAACGTTTCAAACGCATGGTAGAGAAAGAGGGTATTATCCGGGAGTACAAGCGGCGGGAGTACTTTGAGAAGCCTTCCACCATAAAGAACCGGAAGAAGAAAGCTCTTGTGCGCAAGCAGATGAAGAAAATTCGTAAAGCTCAGAGTCAGAACCGTTACTAGGTTCCTTCTGTATCACAGCCGCATCCCGGCAAGTCAAACCCGATCTTCAGGTCGGGTTTTCTTATGCCCTCCGAAACGTTAGTATGAGTCGCAATATGCACTTTGATCCGATTATTATGAGTATTGTGATAATTCCCCTCCTGATAGCTGTATTGCTTCTGCTTGTGATTCGAAGACGGCATTATGCTATAGCGGGGAGGGAGCTGGATTATCTGATCAGACAGGATGATTTTGAATACATTCTGATTGATATACGGAAAAATCGGGACTATATGAAGGGGCATATTCCGAATGCCCTTAATGTTCCTTATCCGGACGCACAGGGTTTCCTGCCTACCGAGAACATGTTTGAGAAAATTTATATCTACGGAGAAAATCTGAGGCAGGCCCGTTCTGTTGCCAGACAGATGGGGATTACCGGTTACTTCAATGTGTCATATTTCGGTGCTTTCAGAAAATGGAAAGGGCCGGTGGAAAAGGAAAATGAATGAAAGATAATTATCTGCAATATGGTTTTGAAACTCTCGGGATAGATTCCCTTGATGAGTACCGTGGGAAAGGCATCCACCTCCGGCATCTGTCCACGGGTGCTGAAGTATACAAAGTGGATGCTTCTGATGATGAGAATCTTTTTTCCTTCACATTCAGAACGCCACCTTACGATCATACCGGGGTTGCTCATATCCTGGAACATTCGGTTCTTTGCGGTTCTGAACACTATCCCCTCAAAGATCCGTTTCTGGTGCTTCTCAAGGGGAGTGCCCATACCTTTCTGAATGCCATGACCTATCCGGACAAAACGGTTTATCCCGCGGCAAGTACAGTCAAGGCGGACTTCCTGAATCTGCTGAGGGTGTATGGTGATGCGGTGTTCTTTCCCCAGCTGAAAAAAGAGGCTTTTGAGCAGGAAGGACACAGGCTGGAGTTTGACGATGAGGGCAGACTTGTCAGGGCTGGAATTGTTCTGAATGAGATGAAGGGCAGTTATTCTTCCGCCGAGTCAGTGGCCGGAGACTGGACGCTTCGCTCCCTGTTTCCGGATACTCCCTACCGCTGGGATTCAGGAGGAGATCCCGAGCATATTCCGTCCCTCATGTATGAGGATTTCAAGGCCTTTCATAAGAATTACTACCATCCCTCCAACTCCAGAATATTTTTATACGGGAATCATAACATTGATGAGGTTCTGAGTATTCTGGATGGTGAATTCCTTTCACATTTCAACAGAAGGGAGATTTCATCTGATATTCCGGTTCAGTCCAGCTGGTCTGAGCCGAGAAGAATGGAAGCTTTCTGGCCATCGGCTCCGGGAGAGCCTGTTCACAGAAAGTCAACAATCAGCATGAACTGGCTTCTGGGAGATACCACCGATCCGGAAACGGTTCTTTCCTCCCAGGTTCTTTCTTTCATACTTCTCGGACACAGCGGTTCGCCTCTTCAGAAAGCCATCATCGACAGTGGACTGGGGGAAGACCTTTCCCCGGTAAGCGGATTGGAAACGGATCTGAGACAGATGGTTTTTTCTGCAGCGCTTCGTGGTACAGATCCTGAGAAGATGAAAGACTTTGAAAATCTTGTTACCGGTGTTTTTGAAGATATTCTGAACAATGGCCTTGATTCCGATCTGGTGGAAGGTGCTCTGCGCTCGGTTGAGTTCCGGGGGCGGGAAATCCGGGGAGGTTCACCTTTTGGAATGCGTCTCATGAACAGAGCTCTCAGAGGATGGCTGCATAACCGTTCTCCTTTGGAAAGTCTGGTATTTGAGGCTCCGATGAAAAAACTTCGCAGTCAGGTGAAACCGGGGTTCTTTGAAGAAATAATACGCAGAGATATTCTGGAGAATAATCACCGCTCTACGGTTATTGTATCCCCGGATCCCGGTCTTCAGGGGGAAAGAGATGCCCGGGAACGCCGTTCACTGGATAATCTCCGGAAATCCATGGGAAGCATGGATGAGCTGAAAGCTTCTCTGGAGAAACTGGAGATTTTCCAGGATACCCCGGACAGCCCTGAAGATCTGGCCCGAATCCCCTTTCTGTCCAGAGAGGATTTACCCCGGGATGTCCGTCTGCTTTCCCTGAAGGAGGGTAGACAGGGAGATGTCTCATGGTTTCTTCATGAGACATTCACCAACGGAGTGAATTATCTGGAAATGGCCTTTGATATGGAAAATCTCAATCCGGATTTTCAGTATTGGATGCCTCTGTTCGGAAGAGCTCTGACTGATGTCGGTCTGCCTGGGATGGCTCATGATGAAGTGGCCCGGGAGCTGGCAATGAAAACCGGCAGTCTGGGGTGTTCTCTTGAAGCGGCACCAGTACATCCGGATGCCGGTGGAGGGGTAAGCCGCAGGTTGTTTCTGCATCTGAAAGCACTGAACGGTCAATGGGAGGAAGCTCTGGAGCTTACTTTCAGACTGCTGCTGTCTGCAGATTTTTCCGATGTGGACAGGGTGAAAGATCTGCTGCTGGAGCTCCGTAACGATTTCCGTTCGGCCATTGTCCCTTCAGGACATGTGTTCGCATCATTAAGAGCCGCATCAAAGCATTCTCCGGCCTCGGCCTGGGAAGATCTGTGGTACGGGGTGGAGCAGCTGAAATTTCTGCAGGCTGCTGCCGAAGATGAAGATGGTCCGATGAGGGCCTCAGAGGCTCTCATCTCAATTCGGGAGAGCCTGATAAGAAAAGGAAATCTCTCACTGGTGGTTACTTCAGATGCAGAAAAATCTGAAGATGCTCTGAACACGGTGTTGAAGGCCGTTCTATCGCTTTCTGAAGGGAAACCGGATGGAAAGGGCCGTTTCCCCTTATTCCGGCATGAGACTACAGGCGAAGCCCTTTCAACCGCTTCGGCTGTTTCCTTCTCGGCTTTGAGCCTTCCGGCTCCGATCCTGGGAACCCCGGGGCATGCTCGTTCAGGATTGCTGGCTCATATTCTGAGAACCGGATATCTCTGGGAACATATCAGGATGAAAGGCGGAGCCTACGGTGCTCTTGTCTCAATATCCGGTATGGAAGGAACCTTCACTTTCAGCACCTACAGGGATCCGGTAATTGTTCCTTCCCTTGCTGCATTCAGAAAATCTCTGGAATGGGCAGTGAATGAGCTTGAAGATAATGAGGTGAACCTGGCCGTGATCGGATCGGTCGGTAAGGAACTGCGGCCATTGTCTCCCGGGGAACGGGGGAGTGTTGCGTTTAAACGCAGGCTGTACGGGATTACCGATGAAACAAGGCAGAAACGGAGAGATTTTCAGCTGACTGCCGTTGCTGCGGATTTACGCAGGGAAGCGGAAAAATATCTGGAATCCTGGGAGCGGAGATCTGTTTCCGTTATTGCCGGTGCCGGGTCTCTGGATGAGGCGGCCGGGGAACTGCCCGAACTGGCTGAATTCCGGGTAGTTCTTCCATCCTGATCAGGATCAGAGAGAATTACGGGTTTTTCGAATTCTCTCTTCAATCCATAGGCCGGGCCGGGATGCGGCCAGGGTGAGTGGCCCATAGAAAAACCAGAAGGCAAAGGCATCCTGAATGTATATTCCGGAAATCCTGAGTATTACAGCCAGTAAAAGCCCGATCAGGTTGATGGTCCAGATCCAGGATAAATATATTTCCTTCTTCCTCAGGGGTAGGAACAGAACAACCAGCCCTGCCAGTACTGTGGGGAATGACGGCCAGAGATTGATATTCCGGTATGCTGAAGCGTGATCGGTAAAAGTCATAAGGAAGGCGAGGACAAGTCCCGGAATTCCGACAGAGAGAATAATGAGCACCCTGTATATTCCCGAGGCAATCCCGGCGGCTTTCCTGCCGGGGGAAGCTGATAATCTCCAGAGCAGAGCGGCTGCCAGTCCCGTAAGGAGGAATACCGGCCAGAGCATCCTCGGTTCATCAGGAACCGGCCTTCGGGAAGATTTTTTCAGGATAATGCCTTTATCGGCCAGGATCCGTGTTTCACCATCTTTTCCGGTATATTCCAGTCTCATGGCTGATTCCGCAACGGATCGGGGAAGAAACATCTTATCCCATCCGGTAATCGGTTTGTCCAGATCGGATCCCAGCAGGTAATCAAGAAGTACTTCCGCAAAGAAAGAAGGATCCGACCCTGTTCTGGCGTAATGCCTGAAAGTTCTGTCGGGGATCTGTTCTGTGGAGTTTTTAAGTGCACCCCCGGTAACATCGTTGAGTATATCCCTGATTATGGTAGAACAGTTGTTTTTGAAATAATCGTACAGATATTCCCGGTTCTCCGGCAGGACCCACCATCGGAGTACCCTGTCCAGTTCCTGAAGTTCTTCTTCTCCGAGATTCAGAGGGTATACGGTAAGATCCCGGTTTTCTGAAAGAGAGTAACTGAGAAATCGTTCTGTGGGCGTTACCATTCCGAGATACATCATCCGGCCCATGGCGAAGTCCCGGTAGAAGTTTTCTGAATAGAAAGAGAAATTTCCGAAATCGTAAAAGAGATTTTCGCCGGTTTCACTGTTTTCCATGGAAATCCCTATATGGCCCCAATATGTGTATATAGGATCTCCCGGTCCAACAATTATCAGATTGGCCGTGAGGTTTTCTGCAGGGAACAGGGATGTTGTTACAAAGATCAGAGTAAGGGCTGTGAAAATAAAATGGATACGGAATTTCAATTTTTCTTCTCCTTTTCCTTCCCTAAAATTGAAAAAATAGCTTGTGAATCAATCATAGGAGTAATAAGGGGAGGACGGGAAGTTGTTTAGGCTGTATAATGTGCGAAAGACTTGCTAGCGTAAGGAGCCCACAATGGCTGAAAAAGAAACCCTGGTGGTGGCTTCCAAAGTGAAAGCCTACATCAAAACGACTGCTGACATGAAATGCTCTGCTGCCGTTATCGACGTTCTCTCCGACAAAATCCGCGAAATGTGTGATACTGCCATCGAGAATGCAAAGGCTGCCAAGAGGAAGACTGTTCAGGACAAGGATTTCTAGTTAATCCCGTTTTTCGGAGCCGGGCAGCCGGCTCCGAAATTATTTAACCCTGTTGAAAAGGGGTTTCCGTCGCCCGAGTTTTCGGTCCAGCCGGGCCTTTTCCTCTTTCGCCATTATCTCTTCCCTGTTTTCCCGGATTATCTTTCTCTCAGTTTCTTCTTCAAGAGCCTTAAGCCAGGGTTTGTATTCTTTTTCCCGTTCTCTGCTGTTTCCGGAATTTGATTTTACCTTCACCCGCACTTTCATTCTTGTTCCGGATCTTGAAGATCCGGTTACCGAAGCACCGTTCAGAGATGCATTAGTCAGATCGGCACCATCCATAATTGTTTCGGACAGATTACAGCCCTTGAGTATCGCTCCTCTGCCCCGGGCATTGGTTAATCTTGCTTTCTGCAGATCCGCATTGGTGAAATCTGTATGATTCAACCTTGCCCCGCTTAAATCCGCACCGGCAAGAATGCAGCTTCTGAGCCGGGCATTGCTGAGATTTGTTCGAATCAGAAGGGCACCGGAAAGATCAGCATCACTGAGATCCGCATCCCTCATGTTCGCTTCAGACAGCGAGAGTCCGGAAAGATCGGCTCCGGCGAGCCGGGCCCTGAACGATGAACCGTTTCTGCGAACATAGCTGTTCCACTGCCCGATATCATCTTTTCTGACCGCTTCAAGCAGTCTGGCAAGGTGGTGGGGATTGCCTCTGAAATATTTTTTCTCTTCACTCATACTATCGGTCTCCCGGCGGAGGACCATTCTATGTCAACATCCCGGTCTGGTCTATTCCCAACCTATGGACATTCTGATTCTGGAGAGTTCCACATCGGCCTGAATCTCATCCGGCAGTTCCAGTTCCATCATGCGGTCGAGGATTCTGCTACGTTCCTCATGTTTACATGCATCTTTAAAAGCGAAGTTCAGGGCGTAGAGTGTTCTGTAATCTTTTGAGGACAGTCTGAATGACTGTTGGAGAAGTTTCAAACCTTCTTCATGTTCTCCTTCCAGACCCCGGAGGATACCGAGATTCCGCAGGGCAGAAGGGTTTTCCGGCATGAGGCCCAGAGACCGAAGGAGGTGTTCCCGGGCATTCTGCAGATCTCCTGTACGGAATCTGGCACAACCGAGAGCCTCCCATGCATAAGGATTTGATTCATCGTTCCGGATGTAATGGAGCAGTGCCCGTATGGCCTTACTGTTTTCCCCGGTTTCGGTATAAGCAATACCGATATCACAGATAGCTCTGAGGTCTTCAGGATCATCGGAGATAATTTCGGATAGAATAGCTTTGGCTTTCTGGAAAGCACCTTCACGCATGAGGTGTTCAGCTTGGTCAACAGTCGGCATTCATGCTCCCCCTGTTTTTTTATCGGATGAAAAACCGTTGGACTGGAGCCCCAGCTTCCAATGTAGTAGTATTCCGTGGAGTTCCAATGGTGTGAATGTGTTGATATTGCCTAATTATTGTGGAGTCAGGAAGAATTTATTGTCTATCAATCAGATCGCCTGATATAATGGTCAGATCCTTTCATTCTTGTATGTTTACATCTCCGGAGGATTCGGATGTTGATTTTAGACCCTGCAATGAAAAATCTGCTGATAGAAACTGTCGGCGGAAGTCTTGTTGCAGATCAGGTTGAGGCATTGGGACAGATGCTCATTCCCGACCTGAATATCCATGATCTGAGCGGTAAACGCCGGAACTTCACTTTATCCCCCAGAATGGCTGCTCAGGTTCTCACTGAACATCTAATCGAACGGAAACAGCTCAGTGACTACATCAAGTTACTGATAGAAATGGATGAAGCCGTAATTCTCGGTAAAGAAATCCGGATTGAGGGTCTGGAGTATTTTCTTCAGAAATTATCCGAGACCGGATTGATTTATGATTCCAGGAAACGGAAGGTTGTCACTCTGAAGGAAGATCTGAGTAAACGGCCGGACTGGGGGGTTCTGAAAAACGGTAGAAATTATGATGTTACCGTCGGCAGCATGGATATTGTCGGGAGCTCGGAACTTGTGAATAAGTTCGGCCGGAAAACCATGGAGAAGTTCTACTCATTTTTCTGGTCCACTCTGGGAGAACGCCTGGGAGCGTATGAAGGACGTATCTGGTCCTGGGCCGGTGATGGCGGGATTCTGGCTTTTGCATTCAAAAATCACAGAGAACGTGCCACGCGTTTTGCTTTTGAGATGCAGCGAATCATGCCTCTGATCAATGCTCATACCCGGAATCCCATTGATGCAAATGTCGCCATTCGTATCGGCATGCACAGCGGGAAAGTCGCCTTCATGGCGGATACCGGCAAAATGATTTCAGATGTTATCAACCTTGCCGCCCATCTTGAAAAAAAAGGAACTCAGCCGGGTTATGTGTCCATTACCGAGTCGATATGGAAAACCCTGCCGGTGAAACTTCAGGATCTGTTTGATCCGGTCGGTGATTTTGAAGGTCAACTTCAGCTGAGTTCCCCTTCAAGGCTTGATGTGATATGACGCTTTTGGAAATGTGCTGATGCGTAGATTCATTATCCTGTCCATTCTCCTCTGTTCAGCAACAATCTCGCTTGCAGCTTCAGAAGGTACTTTTCAGTTGAATACAGTATTTCTGCATACAACCTATCCTTTTTACGGATCCGGCGGGAAGGATGTCATCCGTCAGTCTTCAGTCGGACTCAATCTGAAAAGTACGAGAGGGGAAGGATTCCATGGAACCATAGACATGTCTCTTCTGTTCCCTTACAGGATGGAGCAGAAAATTTATCCGGCTACTTCTTTTACAGAGAGAGCGGTGTCCGGATTCCCCATTGTTCTTGATGCAGTTGTCGGAATGGGCTACATGTTTGATCTGTCTCCCATGATGTTTCTCGTTTCGGCCGGATTTCATACCGGAGCCATGCTGGAGGGAGGGAGATTCCTTGTCTCTTTCGGCCTGGGAGCCGATGCCCAGACTTTTGTTAAATACGGGAAGGTGCTTACCGCCCAATTGGGATTGAAGATAGCGGTGGATTTCTGGGGTACGCAGACTTTTATCCCCGGATCGAATGAGTTTTCCGGTTTCCCTCTTACCTTTGGAATCTATACGGGCCTCGGACTCAAGTACTGATCAGGTACAGACAGGTCCGGTTCTTATCGCGATTTTCAGGATTTCCGGGGCTTTATCTCCGCTTGTTTCTTTATTCCGGTATAACCCTGACCGCACCTTTATCCGCACTGGAGGCCAGAAGGGCGTAGGCTTTCAGGGCATCGGATACATTCCGGTCCCGGTTCGGTTTCCAGGCATTGCTTCCCTTTGCTTCTTCCTCTTCCCGTCTGCGTTGCAGTTCCCCATCATCCAGTCTGACATTCAGTTTCCGGTTCGGGATATCGATATCAATAATATCCCCGTCCCTGATCAGACCGATCCCCCCCCCGGCTGCAGCCTCGGGTGAAGCATGTCCGATGGACAGCCCTGAGGTTCCGCCGGAGAACCGTCCGTCGGTGAGCAGTGCACAGGCCTTCCCCAGCTTCATGGATTTGAGATAGCTGGTGGGATAGAGCATCTCCTGCATCCCCGGCCCCCCTTTGGGACCCTCAAAACGGATAACAACCACATCCCCGGCTTTGATTTTCCCTTCAAGAATAGCTTCAACTGAAGCATCCTGGGAATCAAATACCTTTGCCGGCCCGGAAAATTTCAGAATCGACTCATCAACACCGGCAGTCTTTACAACCGCTCCGTCAAGAGCCAGATTGCCGTAGAGAATCGCCAGACCGCCATCGGCGGTGTAGGGATTGGATACATCCCGGATACAACCGGATTTTCTGTCGGTATCGGATTCCTTATAGCGGTTGGCCTGACTGCCCATTTTCAGAGAGCGCACCCCACCGGGGGCCGCCTTATACAGCTCCACCGCTCTCTCGGATGGAGATTCGCCGGCAATATCCCAGTTTCCAAGGGCTTCTTCGAGACTCGGGGCGTCCACCCGTCCGGCGGAGGTATCAATCAGTCCGGCTCTGCCGAGTTCCCCCAGAATC
>Ga0256913_10001888_pt1 | contig 10699 bp, 10 predicted proteins | sample Axial_MatmetaG_FD_185970 | JGI IMG/M metagenome (GOLD analysis project Ga0256913, IMG submission 185970) | Deep-sea worm associated microbial mat communities from Axial Seamount, Juan de Fuca Ridge, Pacific Ocean - Axial_Mat | ecosystem: Environmental > Aquatic > Marine > Oceanic > Microbial...
AACGATGCGAACTTTGACATTTTACTCGTTCTCCTTAGTTGTCCGTGTACTCTATGCATAGCGTTCGATACTCAATACACTAGCGCGGAAGATTGGGGACGCAAGCGGATACGGCAAAAACGACAAAAATGGCAATAGCGGTATCTTGATCGATTTCCCGCGTGGGTTGTGTCCCGTATTACGCAGGAAACTTGTCAAACGGGGTTTGAAATTCGTTGTTTGGCGTTAGATTACAGACTCTTTTTGTTCATGCGCCAACAGCGAGGTGAGAAGTGGGATACAAAATAATAGTGTTCGTGAAGCAAGTTCCGGACACGCAGAACATAACAGGCGATGCGATGAAGCCCGACGGGACGGTCAACCGCTCGGCGTTGCCGGCGATATTCAATCCCGAGGATTTGAACGCCTTGGAATTGGGGCTCCAACTGAAGGAGCGTTACGCCGCCGAGCTGGTGGTGGGGACGATGGGTCCCCCCAACGCCGCGGAGGTTTTGCGCGAATCGCTTTACCGTGGAGCCGACGCGACGGTTTTGCTCACGGACCGGGCGTTCGCCGGAGCCGACACTTTGGCTACGAGTTACGCGTTGAGCAAATGCGCCGAGAAGATAGGGGATTTCGATTTGATTTTGTGCGGTCGCCAAGCGATAGACGGTGACACCGCCCAGGTTGGGCCTCAGCTGGCCGAGAAGCTGGCGTTGCCTCAGATAGCCTATGTGGAGGAGGTCGAGTCGCTGTCGAAGAAGAAAATCCGCGCCCGCCGGGCGATCGAGGGAGGATACGAGGTGGTTGAAGGTCCGTTGCCGTGTCTCCTCACGGTTGTCGAGGCCAACGAGCCGCGTCCCGCTCATGGCCGCCGCGTGATGCTTTACAAGAAGGCGAAAACGCGTTCCGAGCTGTTGAAGGCGCATGCGGACGCGAACTACACCGACGCCGAGATGCTCGTCGAAGAGGAGGAGAAGCTCCGTTCGAAGGATCTTTGGATCGAGGAATTGACGGCCGCCGATGTCGGAGCCGACGAGGAGCGGATTGGTTTGAAGGGATCTCCGACGAAGGTCAAGCAGATAGAGAGTGTCGTGTTGAAGGGAGCGGACTTCAAGAAGGTCGATCCCAGCGACGCGGGAGTTAACGCTCTCATTCACGAGCTCATAGAGGACCACACGCTGGGTTGACGTCGGGCGTATAGGAAAAAATTGAGAGTTAAAACGCGAAGGTGGCATTCATGGGAGAGAAAAGAGGAAACGTTTGGATATTTATTGAGCAGGAGGGTGGCAAAATAGCGAATGTCAGCCTCGAACTGGTCTGCAAGGGGCGCGAACTCGCCGGTCGGTTGGGCGTCAAAACCGAGGCTTTGCTTCTTGGCGACGGCGTCGGCGACGCCGCGGAAACCGCGGTCCATTACGGTTGCGACAAGGTGTTCGTCGTGGAGGACGCGTCTTTGGAGCCGTTCACCGTTTTGCCATACGCCCGTTCGATAGTTGATCTGGTCAAGGAGCACAAACCCAATATACTGCTGTTCGGAGCGACGAACAAAGGCCGTGAACTCGGTCCCCGCGTGGCGTCCGAGCTTCTTTGCGGATTGACCGCCGACTGCACCGAGCTTCGAATCGACGATTTCGAAGACAAGGTGAACAAGAAGAATTATAAGGACAAATTGATGCAGATCCGCCCGGCCTTCGGCGGCAACATCATCGCCACGATCGTGAACACTTGGGAGGATCCGCAGATAGTTACGGTCCGCCCCGGCGTTATGAAACTGGAGTCCCCCGACACGTCCCGGGAAGGCCGGATCGAGAAAGTGTCGCCGAAAATCAGCGACTCCGAGAAAGTCGTGAAGGTTATCGAACGCGTCCGCAAGGAGAAAGAGGTGGACCTCCAAGCGTCCCAGATAATCGTCGCCGGAGGGTATGGAGTCGGATCGAAAGACAACTTCAAACTCATCACTGAGTTCGCGAAGGCGATTGGAGGGGATGTCGGGGCGTCGCGCGCCGCGGTGGACGCTGGCTGGATAGACCATGACCACCAAGTCGGGCAGACGGGTGTGACTGTGAGACCCAAACTCTATATCGCGTGCGGTATAAGCGGTTCGATACAGCATCGCGCCGGGATGGCGGAAAGCGGAAAGATAATAGCGATCAACACCGATCCGGAAGCCCCCATCTTCTCGTGTTCCCATTATGGAATAGTCGGAGACCTCAACGAGGTGATTCCGAAGATGATAAAAGCGTTCAAGGCCAAGGTGTGACCGCCGCCACGAAAACCCGGAGATGAACGAATGTCCAATTTTTTCACAGACAACCAGGATTTGATGTTCGCGCTGGAAAACCTCGATTTGAGCGAGGTGGCGGCGTTGAAGGAGAAAAACTACGAGCTGGCGGAGGAGTATCCCCACGCCCCCCAGGACTACGACGACGCGATGGACAACTACCGGCGCGTTTTGACGGAGATCGGCGAGGTCACCGGAGAGAGGATCGAGCCCCGGTCGAGGACGATCGACGCCGAGGGTCCCAAATTCGAGGATGGAGTGGTCGAATACCACCCATTGACGAAGGCGAATCTGCGCGATCTCTCGAACGCGGGAGTCATGGGAGTGATGCTCCCACATAGATACGGTGGCCTCAACTTCCCGAACACGGTTTACACCATGATGACGGAAATGGTTTCGCGCGCCGACGGTAGCTTGCAGAACCTTTTCGGCTTGCAGGATATCTCCGAAACGATATACGAGTTCGGCGACGATGAACAGAAGGAGCGATATCTTTCGGGATTCGCCAGCGGGGAATACGATGGCTCGATGGACTTGACGGAACCCGATTCCGGATCCGACCTGCAATCCGTCCGTCTGAAGGCCGCGCAGGATCCCAAAACCGGCAAATGGTATCTCGACGGCATGAAGCGTTTCATCACCAACGGATGCGCTAAAGTGCATCTGGTTTTGGCGCGTTCCGAAGAGGGTACGACCGATGGCCGCGGACTTTCCATGTTCATTTGCGACGCGTGTCCGGAGTTGGTGGTGCGTCGTATCGAGGATAAACTCGGCATACACGGAGTCGCCACTTGCGAACTGCAGTACAACCACGTCCCCGCGCAACTCTGCGGATTGCGCAAACGCGGTTTGACCAAATACGTGATGTCCCTGATGAACGGCGCGCGCGTGGCGATAGCGGGGCAGGCCTTGGGAATAGCCGAGGCGGCCTACCGCGAAGCTAAAAAATACGCGTCGGAACGGGAACAGTTCAAGCAATCGATCGACAAGTTCCCCGCGATATACGACATGCTCGCCAGGATGAAGGTCAAAATCGCCGCCGGCAGGACCTTGCTTTACCACACGACGAAGGTCGTGGATCTGCGGCAGGGATACACGCATTTGGCGGAGCATTCCGATCCTTCCGAAATCCCCGCCGACACCAGGGCGAAGCAAAAGATGTATTCGAAACTGGCCTCGGTCCTCACCCCGATGAGCAAGGCCTATTGCACGGAGATGTCGAACCAAGTCGCCTACGATGGCATCCAAATCCATGGTGGCACGGGATACATGCGCGATTTCAACGCCGAAAGGTTTTTCCGCGACGCGAGAATAACCAATATCTACGAGGGCACGACACAGTTGCAAAACGTGGCCGCCATCGGCGGAGTGATTCAGCGCGTTCTGGATCCGACATACGACGAGTTGGCCGCGTTGCCTTACGAGGGGGCGTTGGAGAGAATGGCGACGAAACTAGCGGGGATGCGTGAGAAACTGGGCGAGGCCGTGGATTTCGTCAGCGCCAGGAAGGATCCCGAATACCAAAGCCTTATGACTCGGCCCCTGGTCGAGATGGAGACGTACGTCCTAGTTGGATATCTTATGACGAGAGATGCGTTGAGGGACCGGAGCCGCGAGGCGCTGGCGGAGAAATTCGTGTTGGACGCGGAGTCCGATTTCGAGTCCCGCTACCTACTCGCTATGAGCGGCGACAATACGACGATCGACCGCCATTCCGAGATAATAGATTATTGAATCGCCGCGCTCGAAACGCGGCACTGGAGAAAAGGAATTATGAACGACAAGTATCTTGAGGGAGCGAAAGAGAGGATCAGCGATCCGAAAGTGCTGGCTGTTGTGGCCGCGAAACGCGCGCGCCAGTTGGCGAGGGGCGCTAAGAGGATGGTGAAAACCACGGACAGCGACCATCTGGACATAGCCCTCCTCGAAATCTCCGAGGGATTGATCGAATACAAAAAGCCGAAAAACGTCAATTGACGTTTTCCGGCTCCCACACGCCCGCCATCCCGACACGCTCGGAACGCGGGCCTTTGGAGGGGGAGCCATGGGCGACGCTGGCGATCGCTTCGATGTTAGAAAAACCGCGGAACTCGCGAGAATAGAGTTGGACGACGAGTCCGCCAACCGTTTGCGCTCCGACATGGAACGGATTGTGGCTTACGTCGACAAACTCGCCGAACTGGACGTCGATGGCGTGGAACCCACTTGCCACGCCGTCCCGTTGTCCGACGTCCTGCGCCCCGACGCGGAGGAACCGTCTTTTTCCCGTGACGATATTTTGGCTAACGCCCCGGCGGTTGTCGAAGACGAATTGGTCAAGGTCCCCCCCGTCATAGAACAATGACCCAACGGATGGAGAACGGATGAAAGACGCCACGTTGAAACGACTTGTCCAAGCGCTGGAGACCGGCGAGGCGTCCTCTGTGGAAATAGTTGCCGATTGCCTCGAACGGGCCGAACGGAGCGGAAAGGATGTCAACGCGTTTCTACATGTCGATTCCGACGATGTTACGCGGCGCGCCGAAGAGTCCGACGCTCGCCGCGCGGCCGGACAAACTCTTTCCCCGTGGGACGGAATCCCCGTCGGAATAAAAGACAACATAGCGGTTAAGGGTCAGCCTTGCCGTTGCGCCTCTAAAATCCTCGAACCGTTCGTTTCCCCATACGACGCGAAGGTTGTGGAACGCCTCGCCGCCGCGGGTATGATCCCTTTCGGCCGCGCGAACATGGACGAGTTCGCCATGGGCTCCTCGTGCGAGAACAGCGCCTTCGGCCCGACGCGCAATCCGCGTGGATTGGACCGCGTTCCAGGAGGTTCCAGCGGCGGTTCCGCCGCCGCGGTCGCTGCGGGCTTGGTCCCGGTGGCCTTGGGTTCCGATACGGGAGGTTCCATCCGCCAGCCGGCGGCGTTTTGCGGAGTCGTGGGGATGAAACCGACCTACGGGAGGGTCTCGCGGTATGGTTTGGTCGCCTTCGCCTCCAGCCTGGACCAGATAGGACCATTGGCCAACAATGTCGAGGACGCGGCCGTTCTACTGGATATCGTGTCGGGGAGCGACGCGAAGGACTCGACATCCCTCCCGAACGCGTCGACAGGTTGCGCCAAGGCGTTGGAGGGGGCCGAGACCAATCTCAAAGGCGTGAAGGTCGGGCTCCCAAAAGAGTATTTCGCAATGGAGGGGGTGGATTCCGGAGTCGAGAAATCGATCGCCGACTCTATCGAACTTTTCAAAAGCCTTGGAGCGGAGATGGTGGAGGTCTCGTTGCCAACCGCGGAATACGCGGTGTCGGCGTATTACGTCATCGCCACGGCCGAGGCGAGCGCGAACCTCGCGAGATTCGACGGCATCCGGTACGGCGCCCGCGCGGAAAACGCGGAAAGCCTTATTGACACCTATCTGCGTTCGCGCGGGGAGGGGTTCGGCGAGGAGGTTAAAAGAAGGATCCTCCTTGGAACGTTCGTCCTCAGCAGTGGATACCACGACGCGTATTATCTGCGGGCCCTGAAGGCGAGGACACTTTTCCGTAGGGATTTCGACGCGGCTTTCGCGAATTGCGATATCATGCTCTCACCGACATCTCCCACCGTGGCGTTCAAACTCGAAGAGAAAACGGACGACCCGTTGAAAATGTATCTGGCGGATATCTTCACCATCGCCGTGAATTTGACGGGATGTTGCGCTATGAGCCTGCCGTCGCCGACGCTTGGCGAGGGGGGATTGCCGGTAGGTGTTCAGCTTATGGCTCCACCCATGGCCGACGAGACGTTGTTCCGCGTAGCTCGAACGTTCGAGCGTTCCATTGGCGGAGACGCGTAGTTCCGGATTCCATCTACCTTCCGGCGGTAGCCGGTTGGGAGGCGGGGACGGGGAGATTCGTTTTAGGAGGATTGCATGGCGGAAGTTGTTCTCAAAGGGGTTTCAAAACTCTATCCCGGTGGCGTGAAGGCGGTCGAGAATCTCGACTTGAACGTCCAGGATCGAGAGTTCTGCGTCTTGGTCGGTCCCTCCGGATGCGGGAAATCCACCACTCTGAGGATGATCGCCGGACTGGAGGAGATAACAGAGGGGACCATCTCCATCGGCGGACGCGTGGTGAACGACATATTACCCAAAGACCGCGATATCGCCATGGTGTTCCAGAACTACGCGCTCTACCCACATATGACCGTATACGAGAACATGGCGTTCGGTTTGAAACTGCGGAAATTTAAAAAGACCGAAATCGATTCCAGAGTCCGGGAAGCCGCGGAGATACTGGGAATAACCGATTACTTGGACGCCAGACCCAAGGTCCTCTCGGGAGGACAGCGCCAGCGCGTCGCCGTGGGGCGCGCCATCGTCCGAAAACCGGCGGTTTTCCTCTTCGACGAGCCTTTGAGCAATCTCGACGCCAAAATGCGCGTCCAGATGCGCGCGGAGATAAACAAACTCCACACCCGCCTGGGCGCCACCATGATATACGTCACGCACGATCAAGTCGAGGCGATGACCATGGCCGACCGCATAGTTGTGATGAAGGGGGGCGTGGCGAGGCAGATAGACGAGCCACTGAACGTTTACAACCGTCCGGCGGATCTTTTCGTGGCGGGATTCATCGGCACTCCTCCCATGAACTTCTTCCAAGGCGAGATAACCTCTGTAGAGGGTCGATTGACCTTTGAAAGCCCCCAGTTGAAGGTGCCGTTGCCACAAAAATGGCGCGAGGGAGCCGGAGGATATGTGGGGAGGAAAGTGGTCTTCGGGATAAGGCCGGAAGATTTCGTCGAACGTGAAAAGGACGATGGCTCCGCCTTCGTCGGAATCAAGGCGAAAGTGGAGGTCGTGGAGCCTATGGGAATCGAAACATACCTCTATCTTTCCATTGACCGCCACGCGTTCATGGCAAGAGTCGATTCAGACACCAATGTGTCGGTGGGAGAGGAAATCGAACTGGGGCTTGGAATGCGGCACGCGCACTTGTTCGACGCGGAAACAGAACGGGCTATATGCTGACAACGGCTGATCCACGCGTGGGGTTCAATGTCGTTTGCGCGTTCCGGGCCGTTCCGGCAATCCTCCTGCCAGCATGAGTTTTGATCTCATTTTTTCAACGTCCAAACCGTTCAATAGTTTTGTCAAATTCGGGTAAACATAGGAGTGGTAGCCATAACCTCCGTTTATGAACTCGTCAATCGCCGCCTCCCTGGACCAGTTTTGAAACACCATTCTATACGCGGCGACGACCACCCCCGTCCTGTCAGAGCCATGCCAGCAATGAATCAATATAGGACCTTTCGAGTTTTTGATCGTTTCCAGAGATCTATAAATATGATCCTCGTTGACACTGCCCGCGCTCATCTTTATTGAATACAATCTCAATTTCGTGCCTTTCGCCTCGTCGTCGTCCGTGTGGTGTCTTCTTAAATTCAGGACCGACGCGATTCCAAGATTTTCTATCTCATGGAACCCTTTTTCGTTCGGTTGCTCCGAACGGTATAGCTTTGACGACACTTTATAGAAGTTGTCCAATTCGGAGCCGACAACTCTGGACGCCCAAGTCGAAGGTCTTTCTCCGATGGGGGCGTGGTTTGCGCGGCACCCGGACACGGAGATAAGGACAACGAACAACGCGAATATATGTTTCATTGACTTTTTCCGTGGTTTCCAGTTTAGACCTGATGTTCCGCCCGTTGTTTTCCATATCCCCGAAGAGGGCGCCAAGCCAATCAAAGACCGGTTCGGCTATCGGTGTCCGGTCTTATCCGACGCGATGGGCCGACGCGCTCCGCTCGGAAGCGGGATCCCCCTTTTCAGACGTTTTCAGCGAACCCTAATCCAGATGGAACACCTCGGTCATGTTCGCCCACCACTCGCCCTTCTCGTTGGTTTCCAACGGACGTTGGCACGGCATGCATACTGCCCACCACTTTTGAGTCATTGGATCCGCGGCCATCTTCGCCATGTCCGCGTCGAAATCGTTCCCGACATACTCAAAGTAGCTGAACAGAAAATAACCGGCCTTGTCGAGTTTATGCAGGAAAATCGAATAATTGCGGACGTTGCATTTCGTGATTATCTCCAATATTTCCGGCCAGACAGCCGCGTGTAGCTCTTTGTACTCTTCGAGTTTCTCCTCGTTAAGCCCGATAACCATGCCATAGCGTTTCATGCAGTCCTCCTTTTTCAACCCCAAACTAGAGCCTCCCGCCGCGAATAGATGGCGGCCGCCCGTCACCTCTCGCTTTCAGCAAATCCTAATTTAGGGCTTGCCGATAAACTATCAAACGCTTTGAATGGCAATCGGGACGCTATATGCTCGTCCCGCGAGGATCCCGAGCCGTATTTCCAAGCTGCCAGATAGTTTTTCCCGCGAGCCTTCCTCTAGGGCGTGTTGTCGATGATGCCTTGCATCGCGAGTGCGAATATCTCGACCGTCCATTCGACATCGTTGGCGGCGCGGTGTGCGGGGCCGTCCATATCGGTTCCCAGTCCGAACGTGGCTTTGAGATTTTGCAGACTGTAGCTGGGGAGACCGGGGAACGCCGCCTTGGCTATTCGTATGGAGTCGAGTGTTTTTCCGGTCCATAGAGGGAGACCTTCGCGGTTGAGACTTTCCTGGAGGAACGCGAGGTCGAACCTGGCGTTATGCGCCACGAGCTCGCTGTCCTTGGCGAATTCGAGGAATTCGGGGGCCACATCCCGGAAGGTTGGGGCGTTGGCCACCATGTCGTCGGTGATGCCGTGCACCGTGGCGGCTCTGTAGGAGATTGGGCGGAGTGGATTCACGAGCGACTGGAAGGTCGAGCGTTCGCCATCCGTGTCGATCCTGAGAGCGGCGATCTCCACGATAGCGTCGGTGGTGGGCGACATCCCGGTGGTCTCGGTGTCGAAAACAGTGAAAGGCCCCATTTGATACCATTTCGACGGGCTTGTCATTGTTTTTCAGCGTTTTTCATTTTGACACCGGAGTCAGGGATAGTTCGCCAATCATTACCTCGCCCCATATCCGTTGTTTTGCTTTTTTGTTTTTCCTTCTCCCGGCGCTGAGCCTGCGGACGCGTATGGAATGGATCCCCTTCGAGAGTTTGAGCGTTCCAAAGTCTATTGTGCTCCATTTGTTCATTTTCATGTTGTCCAAACCCTTTTCCGCGACTTTTTTGTTGTCTAGGAAAAGAACAAGCGACATGTCCTTGGACTGCTCTTCCTTGGCGCGGATTCCGAGTGATGCCACGTATTTCCCCGGACGTTTGTTTTCGAATTCCCAAGATACGGCCGCCTTGTCAACCCTCCAGTTCCGCACGCATTCGACTCCGGCTTCTTTCGTTATGAATAGTCTTGAGCTTTGTCCGTGCTGTTCGAGATACGCGTCGCAAGGCGTCAGTTCCATCGAGCCGTCGGCGGCGTTGGTGGGATACATCTGGTCGACATCTGGTTTCCCTTTGATGTCGAGCTCGATTACGGTTGCTATAGGGTCTATGTTTTTTTCTGGAACCTTGATAATCAAGTTTTCGCCTTCGCGTTCGAATTCCAGTTTTTTCCCGGTGGCGACGAGTTTCGCCGCGAGCGCTTTGTTCCGCAACCCCGGCACGATCAGCTTTCCGTCTTTGGGCCAATCGAAGACGTGGAGATACAGTTTCCCGCTTTTAGTGGTGCAGCGTCCCCAGGGGAGTTTGCGGAAGGGGCTTGCTTTCGTTCCATAAATGGCCTTGCCGTTGACTTTCATCCATTTGCCGATGGCTTTAAGGCGGTCGATGGACGGTTGGGGAATTTCCCCCTTGGCGGTCGGCCCGACGTTGAGAAGGAAATTTCCGCCTTTGCTCGCGATGTCTATCAAGTTCCGGACGAGAACCTCGACGCTCTTCCAGTTGTTGTCGTCCACCTTGTATCCCCAAGTCCCGTTCATGGTCATACAGGTTTCCCAGTCGTATTTCAATCCCGTCGCTGGAATGTGCTGTTCCGGTGTCAACAGGTCCCCTTGGAACCCGCCACCGAGGCGGTTATTGGTTATCAATCCCGGTTTGAGTCTGAGTAATTTGTGTAGCCGCGCCGCGCGTTCTTTATTCATCCAGATGGGCGTGTCCCACCAGAGTATGTCTATATTGTAGTTGGCGAAGAGCTCTTTGACCTGTGGGATCGCTATTTTATCAAGATACTCGTCGAAGTCGCCCTTGTGGGCGTCGTCCCAGCCATCTCCCTCCTTGTATCCGGCCTTCGCTCCGCCGGGATGGTTCCAATCCTGCGCTTGGGAATAGTAGAACCCCAGTTTCATGCCGTATTTCCCGCACGCCGCCTCGAGCGGTTTGAGGAGGTCTTTTCCGTACGGCGTGGCGTCGACGACATCCCAGTCCGTGACTTTCGAGTCGAAAAGCGCGAAGCCGTCGTGGTGTTTCGAAGTGATGACGATGTATTTCATTCCGGCTTCCTTGGCCAGTTTGACCCAAGCCTCGGGGTCGTA
>Ga0256913_10001890_pt1 | contig 10696 bp, 9 predicted proteins | sample Axial_MatmetaG_FD_185970 | JGI IMG/M metagenome (GOLD analysis project Ga0256913, IMG submission 185970) | Deep-sea worm associated microbial mat communities from Axial Seamount, Juan de Fuca Ridge, Pacific Ocean - Axial_Mat | ecosystem: Environmental > Aquatic > Marine > Oceanic > Microbial...
GAATGGGTTACCTCGACACCGCATCTGTCACATACTATCCCTTTATTACGTATTCTTTTATACTTCCCGCAACTGCATTCCCAATCCCGGATTGGTCCGAAAATTCGCTCACAGAAAAGCCCTTCAGGTTCCGGCTTGTAGCTTCTGTAGTTTATGGTCTCGGCCTGATTAACCTCTCCGTGAGACCATTTCCTGATAGTCTCGGGAGAAGCAAGACTGATTTTCATACCCCCGAAATCGGAGAGCAGAACCCTGGCGTCACGTCGGGAAATGTTCTCTAACATCTTTACTCCTCTCCTTCATCAGGCAGCAATTCAACATCAAGTGCAAGACTTCTCATTTCATTCTGAAGCACATTAAACGATTCGGGAGTAAGGGAGTTAGGAATATTTTCTCCATTTACCATAGCACTGTAAGCACGTGCTCTGCCGTCCACATCATCCGATTTTATGGTAAGCATTTCTTTCAGGCAGTATGCCGCTCCGTAAGCCTCAAGAGCCCATACTTCCATTTCACCCAGCCTCTGACCACCATTCTGAGCCTTGCCTCCAAGCGGTTGCTGAGTGACCATGGCATAAGGACCTGTAGCCCTTGCGTGAAGCTTGTCTTCAACCTGATGCGCCAGTTTCATCATGTACATGCACCCAACGGTAACTCTCTGGTCGTATGGTTCCCCTGTTCTGCCATCGTAAAGAACCGTTTTGCCATCCCGGTCAAGACCGATATTCTCAAGAGCATCCTCTATTTCAATGTTGGTCGCTGAATCGAACACCGGAGTTATTATATCGTAACCACCGTTCTTCGCTGCCCATCCGATATTCGTTTCCATAAGCTGACCAACATTCATTCTACTTGGTACTCCAAGCGGGTTCAGACATATATCGATAGGAGTTCCGTCCGGCATATACGGCATATCTTCCTGTGGAACGATAATACTGACTACACCTTTATTCCCGTGTCTTCCGGCCATCTTGTCACCTACCTGCAACTTGCGTCGCTTGGCAAGGTAAACTTTGACAGTCTTAATAACTCCGGGCGGCAGGTCGTCACCGCGCATGAGTTTTTCCTCAGCGGTCTCCAGTTCATTTTCGAGCCTTCTTTGTTCCCTGGAGGCGTTTCTGAGTATCTGGCGTATTTCGTCATCATCCTTAAGTTCCTCAACAAGCTGCTGGCTTGAATCTATTTCAGAAAAATTCACTTTATTCAGGAAAGAGGCTGAGAGTTTCCTGCCAGTGGGAACAAGCACTTCACCGGTCAACCTGTCAACAATACTGACCGCCTTCTTTCCCCGGAGAGTATTCTTCAGCAGAGTATCCCGCTCACTGAAAAGTCTCTTTTCGTTTTCCTCAAAGTCTTCTCTCAGTCTATCACGTTTCTCGTCTATTTCTCTTCTTGTTCTTTCAGTCTTGTCTTTCCTTGAGAATATTTTAACATCAATGACCACGCCATCCATCCCGGTCGGAGCCCTGAGTGATGCGTCCTTCACATCTCCAGCCTTCTGGCCGAATATAGCCCTGATAAGTCTTTCGGATGGTGAGAGATCCTGTTCGCCCTTAGGTGTTATCTTACCGACCAGGATATCCCTTTCCATGACCCTTGAACCGATTTTAATTATACCATCTTCATCAAGGTTTTCTATCTCCTCCGGATTATCAACACTTGGCAATTCCCTTGTCAGCTCCTCCGGTCCCAGTTTGGTTTCTCTGAACTGCGTCTCGAGTTCCACAACATGAACAGAGGTGAATGAGTCATTCCTGATAACCCTTTCGCTGACGACTATGGCGTCTTCAAAATTGTAACCATTCCATGGAAGAAAGGCTACTGTTGTATTAACTCCAAGCGCGAGCTTACCATTGTCCGTAGCCATCCCATCAGCCAGAATCTGACCTTTCTCAATCCTATCCCCGGCACTCACCCGGGGTCTCTGGTTAAAGCAGGTGTCCTGGTTTGTTCTCTTGAATTTCTTCAGCTGATAAGTATCAAACCTGTTGAAATCATACACTTCACAGTCAGCTTTAATAACTATGTGAGTACCGTCAACTTCCTCAACCGTTCCAGACCTTCGCGCTGTAACCAGAGTTCCGGAATCAAGAGCAGCCCTTCCCTCCATGCCGGTTCCAACTATTGGCGCCTGGGGGTGAAGAAGTGGAACTGCCTGACGCTGCATGTTTGAACCCATAAGCGCTCTGTTCGCGTCATCATGTTCAAGGAACGGTATTAAGGAGGCGGATACTCCTATAAGTTGCCTTGGACTGACATCTATGAACTCGACTTCCGAAGGAGCCACCATCGGGAACGTTCCCGCTCGCCTGGCTCTTACAAGATTACCGGTGAGTTTACCGTTTTTATCTACCGGAGCGTCAGCTTCAGCAATTGTTTTCCTGTCTTCCCGGTCGGCGGAAAGGTAGACAACCTCATCAGTCACCATTCCTTCTATTACGCGGCGGTAAGGAGTTTCAAGGAAACCAAACCGGTTAATGGATGCAAAAACCGCCAGGGTAGTAATCAGCCCGATGTTAGGACCTTCCGGTGTTTCGACAGGACACATTCTGCCATAATGAGTATGATGGACATCCCTTACGTCGAAGCCCGCTCTCTCTCTGGTCAGGCCTCCCTGTCCGAGAGCGCTTGTTCTTCTCTTATGGGTCAATTCAGCAAGAGGGTTAGTCTGCTCCATGAACTGTGACAGCTGGCTGGAGCCAAAGAATGTGTTGACCACGCTCGAAAGGGTTCGTGAATTCACAAGATCATGGGGAGTAAGCTTTTCCCGGTCCTGATGTCCCATTCTGTCCCGGATGGTTCTTGCCATTCTGCTGAGTCCTTTGGAAAATTCCTGCCCAAGAAGTTCTCCGACTGTTCTGACCCTTCTATTGCCGAGATGATCTATATCGTCAGAAGTGTTTCTGCCTTCTCGAAGTCTGATAAGATTCTCAACAATGGCAATCATATCTGGAACGGTAAGGGTCAGCTTCTCCATGGAAGTGGAAATATTAAGTCTCTCATTCAACTTGTATCTTCCAACATCGCTCAGGCTATACCTTTTCGAATCGAAGAACATCGATCTGAGATAGCTTCTGGCATGATCGAGATTCGGCGCTTCTGTACCTCTTAACGCTTCGTATATCCACATTGTGGCAGAATCTTCGTTCTTCTCTACTCCGGCTCCAAGATTGGTTTCTTCCTTTGCCAGGGTTTTTCTGATTCCGTCAAAATCGTTGGTTTCCATTCTTGGAGTAAGGAATTTCGCTTCTGTCAGACCATGCTCTACCAGTTTTTCAATTTTGTCAATACTCTCCACGGGTTCATCACAGCGAACGAGCAGCTCTCCGGTTTCCGGATCGATAATATCCTCCGCGAAGGATTTGAGTATAAGCTCAATTGCTTTTGAACGGTTTTTAAGAGCTGATTTCAGTTCCTTTGTGACCGTGGGATAGAAACTCGAAAGGATTTCCGAGTCCGAGCTCAATCCCAGGGCACGAAGCAGCATTGTAACCGGTATTCTTTTGGGGCGTCTGTCAATGTTAACGTAAATAATATCGTTGTGATCAAGTTTCAGATCCAGCCATGATCCTCTAAGTGGAATTACTCTGGCTTTGTAGATTCGGTTGCCGCGCTGCATGGTTGTCTCTTCGAAAAACACTCCGGGGCTTCTGTGCAGCTGGTTTACTATTACTCTTTCAGCTCCGTTTATTACAAAAGAACCAGTTCCGGTCATCAGAGGAAGTTCCCCCAGGAATACTGACTGGTCGATAATCCTGGATACTTTCCAGGAATCCGGAGAAGGTTTTCCGTTCTTTACATCCATCATGTTTCTGAATACGAGCCTGAGCATGGCAGTAAGCGGTACCGAATAGCTGAGTCCCTTATCCATGGCTTCCTGTACGGTATATTTAGGTATGCCTAGTTCGTAGGAAACATACTCAAGCGAGAATTCGCGGTTGCTGCTTTCAATAGGAAAAGTATCCTGGAAAATCTTGTGCAATCCCTGTGGAAGACGTTCATCCGGGGGAACATCATCCTGCAGAAATCTGCTGAAAGATTCTCTCTGTATTTTCAGGAGATCCGGTATATCAATAACCGGCTGTACTTCGGAAAAATTCTTTACAGGTCTGTTTACCTTCACCTGATCACTCCTCACACCTGTTAGGAAGTGAAATTAAGAAAAACAATTTCAAATCAGTACACGAGGCGAACGGCGAGAGATTAATCTGCAATCTCCCGCCGCGTATTCCATTTGATACTACTGAAGCCTGACAGTTGCCCCAGCTTCTTCAAGTTGCTTTTTCAAAGCTTCAGCTTCCTCTTTGTCCATTTCCTCGCGAAGTTTTGAAGGAGCGTTGTCCACAAGTTCCTTAGCTTCCTTAAGGTTAAGTTCAAGGACATCCTTCACTATTTTGATAACGGGAATCTTCTTGGCGCCGAAGTCTTCAAGAATCAAATCAAACTCGGTCTGCTCCTCCTTCTGACCACCAGCTTCTGCGGGTGAGGCCGCGACGGCGGTCACCGGTGCTGCTGCCGATACACCGAATTTCTCTTCCATCTCTTTAACCAGTTCGGCAAGCTCCAGAACCGTCATACTTGAAATAGCCTCAATAATATCAGCCTTTTTAACATCACTCATTTTTTTCCTCCATTTGCTGCGGTGCCCTGCAGGGTTTCACCGCCTTAATTAGTTCTCCTTACTCTCCCTTATTGCATTCACTGCATAGAAGAATTTCCGGATTATCCCGCTGCCTACTGAAACAAAATTCTGCAAAGGTGAACTGGCTGAACCCAGAAGTTTTGCCAGAAGTTCATCTCTCGAGGGAATATCGGCAAGCTGCATGAGTTTGCTGACTTCATAGGTCTCACCGGACACAAATCCGCCCTTGACCTGCGGAAGACCTCTGTGATCTTCTGCAAATTTCTTGATTATTTTTATGGGAAGAATCTCATCAGCTGAATACGCCAGCACGGTGGGACCTTCCATCATCGTATAAACACCCTCGTCTTTTTTAACTTCGATCTGGTTGAAGATTCTCTGAAGAAGGGTATTCTTGACAACAACGAAGTTAACATTGTTTTCACGCATCTGAAACCTGAGATTGGTCATTTCCTCTACATTGATGCCCGTGAAATCTGCCAGAATAACAGACCGTGCTTCGCCCAGTTCCTCTACGAGGGTGGCTACAACGCTTTCCTTCTGTTTTCTTGAAATAGCCATCTGTTTATTACCACCTATCGGATATGAGCCCGAAGATCGTTAACATCAATCTTTATGCCGGGTCCCATAGTGGACGAAACTGAAATATTTTTCATGTATTGTCCTTTGACAGTTGAAGGTCTGAGCTGCAGGACTTTCTCGAAGAAAGACATGACATTCGCTGCCAGTGCTTCTTTTTCGAAACTGGCTTTTCCTACAGGGACATGCAGGTTGCCGGTCTTATCAACCCTGAAGGTTATCTTCCCTGCCTTGGCCTCTTTTACAGCATCAGCAACCGCGTCTGTGACGGTTCCGGTTTTCGGATTGGGCATGAGACCCCTCGGACCAAGAATCCGCCCGAGTTTGCCAACCGTTCTCATCATATCGGGACTGGCAATGACTACATCGAACTCAAGCCATCCTTTCTGGATCCTGGCAGCAAGATCTTCATCTCCCACCACATCGGCTCCAGCTTCTTTTGCCATGTCCGCTTTTTCTCCAGTTGCGAAAACTGCCACTCTCACGGTTTTCCCCGTACCATTTGGCAGAATACACGATCCCCTGACCATCTGGTCCGCATATTTGGGATTTACGCTCAAGGAAACAGCAATTTCAACTGTTTCATCAAAACCGGCCGTTGCAAGCTGCTTGACAAGTTCGCAGCTTTCATCAAGCGTGTATTTTTTATCTGCGTCAACTTTATCCCTGGTCTGGCGGAATCTTTTACTCATTCTTGCCATGTGAGTCCACCACCTCCAGACCCATACTTCTGGCGGTACCGGCAATCATGGAAACAGCCGCCTCCATCGAAGCCGCATTGAGATCTTTTTCTTTCAGTTTTACGATCTCACGACATTGCTCCATTGTCACCGTGCCAACTTTTTCCCGGTTGGATTCCGGAGATCCCTTCGCAAGTCCCGCGGCTCTTTTTAAGAGAACTGCGGCGGGAGGGGATTTTAAAATAAAAGTAAAGCTTCTGTCTTTAAAGATACTTATGACCGCAGGAATAATAAGTCCTTCGCTCCCCCGGGTTCGGGCATTGAATTCCTTACAGAAACCGGCCAGGTTAATCCCGTACTGTCCCAGAGCGGGACCTACGGGAGGAGCCGGTGTCGCCTGCCCTGCGGGCAGCTGAAGCTTTACCACACCCAAAACCTTTTTGGCCATGGCAAGTACTCCTTTCCTTCTGCGGCAACCTCCCCTTATTGGTTGCAGCAGATTTCTGAAAACGAGGCGGACAAATCCACCTCCTGTTAAATCTGACCTTCCGTCAGACCGGGCGAACCTGCGAAAAATCTATCTCCACAGGTGCTTTGCGGCCAAAAATAGTGAAAATTACTCTCACCCTGCCGCGCTCGGGGTTAATTGATTCAACAACCCCGGTAAAATTATTGAATGGTCCTTCTATAACTCTGACAGTCTGTCCAACCGAGTAGGGTACTCTTAAGACTTTAACCCGGTCCGAGCTTTCAACCTGTCCCTTCAATCGGCTGATTTCAACATCAGTCAGGGGTTCAGGCTCTCCCTGGTTCATTGGGGGAAATCCGCTCACGTTGCTCATCGCCCGAACGTCCATAACCATTTCAGGGCTCAGTTCAAGCTGAACAAAAACATAGCCGGGATAGAGTTTCTTCTTTCTTGATGTTTTTCTCCCCCTGACATTCGAAGTCACTTCCTGAGTAGGTATGAGCACTTCCCCTACCTGATCAGGGTATTTTCTGCTGAGCTGTACCTCAAGAAATTTCTTTACTCTTTTTTCGTACCCGGAAAACGAATTAACAACATACCACGATAACCGACTGTTATCCTCTGGGTTAGTGACTTCTGCTGCTGCACCTTGTTCGCTGGTTTCTTCTACCATAATCCTGTCCTTATTAGAACTGAAACTGATTGACTGTTAGTGAATCAGCCTGATGAGACCATTAATGAGAATAGCGGAGAACTGGTCAGCGCTGAATATCCATACCGCTGTTATTCCAACCGCGAAGACAACAACCCATGTTGAAGAAATCACCTCTTCTTTTGTCGGCCAGGCAACTTTTGTCAGCTCTGCTTTCACTTCTCCAAGGAATCTGATGGCAGACTTTATACCCCTTACAATGAAGTTACCGCTACTGGTCTGACTTCGAACCATAATCTATCCTCTTCCCCTGAACTTTTTTCTATTCAACGATTGTGGCAGGGCCGGAAGGACTTGAACCCTCAACCCCCGGATTTGGAGTCCGGTGCACTACCAATTGTGCTACGACCCTGCGCAATTTCTCAAGAATAATTATTTCGTTTCCCTGTGAAGTGTATGCTTGTCACAGAATCTGCAATATTTCTTCAGTTCCATTCTGCCGGTATTCGTGCGCCGGTTTTTAGTGGTAGTGTAGTTGCGCTGTCTGCATTCCTGGCAGGCAAGTGTAATTATTACCCTCACTTTTTATCCTGTCTATTTTTCGATTCTGTCAACCACTCCATGGCCCACGGTACGTCCACCTTCGCGAATGGCGAAACGAAGACCTTCCTCAAGGGCTATGGGAGTAATAAGCGTTATTTTTACTTCATCAATATTGTCGCCAGGCAGAGCCATTTCGCGCCCTTCGGGAAGTTCAATTGCACCTGTCACATCAGTCGTACGGAAATAGAACTGTGGACGGTATCCACTGACGAAGTGCTTCTTTCTTCCACCTTCTTTTTCTCTTAAAATGATTATGTTGGCGTAGAACTCTGTGTGAGGTGTTACAGAACCGGGTTTCGCGAGAACCATGCCTCTTTCAAGCTGATCCTTTTTGATTCCACGAAGAAGAAGACCTACATTGTCTCCAGCCTGACCCTCATCCAGGATCTTTCGGAACATCTCAACGCCTGTACAGGTAGTCTCGATGGTTTCGTGAATTCCAACGCGCTCGATTTTGTCACCGGTGTGAATTATTCCTCTCTCGATTCTGCCGGTACCGACTGTGCCACGCCCCTCAATTGAAAAGACGTCTTCTACGGGCATCAGGAATGGTTTATCCGTATCACGCTCCGGCGTGGGAATCCATTCATCTACCGCTTCCAAGAGTTCATAGATGCATTTCGCATCTTCGTCATCAGGAGTTCCGCTTGAGTTCAAAGCCTTGAGTGCGCTTCCTCTGATAATGGGAGATTCCGGATCAAATCCGTACTTGTCGAGCAACTCACCGACTTCCATTTCAACAAGCTCAATAAGTTCCTCATCATCAACCATATCAACTTTGTTAAGGAACACAACCATTCGTGGAACGTTAACCTGCCGCGCAAGAAGCACATGCTCCTTCGTCTGTTCCATTACACCATCATTGGCAGCGATAACAAGGATAGCTCCATCCATCTGGGCTGCACCCGTAATCATGTTCTTGATATAATCCGCATGGCCAGGACAGTCGACGTGGGCGTAGTGCCGATTCGCAGTTTCGTACTCCTGGTGAGAAGTTGCGATCGTTATACCGCGTTTCTTTTCTTCAGGGGCATTATCGATCATGTCAAACTCAACATAACTGACATTATCGAACTGGGTTGCAAGACTCTTGGTAATAGCGGCCGTCAATGTGGTTTTACCGTGATCAATATGACCAATTGTTCCCACGTTAACGTGAGGTTTGGTCCTTTCAAACTTCTCCTTAGCCATAATTTCTCCTTTTCATACTGTTCATAAATGATACACGATCCTGATTCATACTGCTTGTTTTTCAATTCACCCGCATGGAGCCCACGAGCGGGATTGAACCGCTGACCTCGTCCTTACCAAGGACGCGCTCTACCAACTGAGCTACGTGGGCTCGGTTTAGCGAATAAAAACCTACGGTTTTTAGCGGCATCCCACCGCGTCTCATCAGCTTACCAGTTCTACCGGCTGGAGCGGGAGACGGGGGTCGAACCCGCGACCCTCAGCTTGGAAGGCTGATGCTCTGCCAACTGAGCTACTCCCGCATACCGGATACGGCAAAAAGCCGCTGCATTTCCAAAGCTGGTGGCGAGGGGTGGATTCGAACCACCGAAGGCCATTGCCAACAGATTTACAGTCTGCCCCCTTTGACCGCTCGGGAACCTCGCCAGCTCCTTTTTATCTATCTACAAGGCACTTATCCCTAATGGAGCTGGCGAAGGGACTTGAACCCATAACCTGCTGATTACAAATCAGCTGCTCTTCCAATTGAGCTACGCCAGCAAAAAGCGAACCAGAAGCATACAGAAACCCCTCTCTACTGTCAAGATTTCCAATATACACCTGATAACATTGACGTAGACAAACGGTAATCTGTAGTTTAACAATAATACATATTGTATATTCAAACCGGGAGCATGTCAATGAATAAGGTAATTCTATCGGTATTTTTCAGTGTTTTTCTGTTTGCTGCAGGCTGCGGAAAAGTCTCTATTCAGGATGAACTGGAATTGGTTCCCGGCCTCTGTTTTCTTCATGTTCATGTTGAAAACACTATGGATACCAGTCTGATTCCTGAGGATATCAGTGATTTCATCCCGCTCTGGCTTTGTGATTCTCTTCGTATCCGGGGAAATTTCGGAGTAAGCCTACTCGGGGTAAATCTCACCGATTTTTCTCCCCAGCTGATTTTTCTTTCAAGAGATGTGGGAACCGATGATATGCTGCGGTTTGGAACAGATGGTTTTCTTTGTGATTTTGAGGAAAAACCCGATAGTTACAACCTTATTGATGACAGGGGCGGCATGATAGGTTCAATTGCCCGCAGGGACGGATGGACATGCCTTATTACCGGAAACGGTTCTGACAGAGCAGTTGAGCGCTGGCTTGATCTGGAGGTTGAGGAATCTCTTGCATCTGACACAAACCTGATCTCCATTTCCGAATCAGATGCCGATCTTACACTGTTGATTTCGCATAATTCAATATCCTTCGTATCCGTAATTCCAACCGGAATGCTTTCGAGAGAACAGATCGGTATGCTGAACAGTGTAAAAAGCATGATTCAAACTTACAACCCTCAAGCCCTCAGAATCAGTTTCGATATCAGTAATGTAAAACCTCCGGTAATCGACCTGGAATTTCAGCTCGTTCGAGGTGGAAATAACATTACCACCTTCTCTGTAAGTTTAAGTGATACGGAAATTACACCGGCCGACATCATCCAGGCAATAATTTAGCATGGACGGAGGCTTACTTATTTCATCCTGGCAACCAATTTGACTCTTAGTTAAGAAGCCAGATAATTGTGTGAAATATTAAAGTCTCTGACCCTGTTCAAGCACGGAAAGTAGTGTCCATGAAAATCAGGTTATCCGTGAAAATCAGTGCTTCACTGGCATTTCTCCTGCTATGCTCTCTGTCTTTTGCTGATCCCCCCGCGGGATATTACGATAACGCTGCCGGTCTTACCGGACCCGCACTGCAGCAGGCCCTTCATGACATTATCGATAATCACAACATCGTGAGTTACAATTATATCTGGACTGCCTTCTATACAACAGATGACAGGTATGGAGACAAAGTCTGGGATATGTATTCTGATATTCCCGGTGGTACCCCTC
>Ga0256913_10001891_pt1 | contig 10694 bp, 14 predicted proteins | sample Axial_MatmetaG_FD_185970 | JGI IMG/M metagenome (GOLD analysis project Ga0256913, IMG submission 185970) | Deep-sea worm associated microbial mat communities from Axial Seamount, Juan de Fuca Ridge, Pacific Ocean - Axial_Mat | ecosystem: Environmental > Aquatic > Marine > Oceanic > Microbial...
GCTACTCAAGCAAACGCATAAGCACTATCAGGGGGAACACCCCCGCTTTTTATAATCTCAAACTACAAGGCTTTTTATGAATTATATGCTAAAAGATGAAAACTCTATCTATTATGAGTGTGGTTATAGCTGTGATAATGCTATATATCTATCACTAGGTAGTGAAGCATTTTTTATCACAGATGGCAGATACACTATAGATGCTACCGCCTCGGTACAAAATGCTACAGTCATAACAGCTAGTGATATATATCAAAAAGCCTTAGAGATTATCAACCAATCTCATATCAAAAAACTCATATTTGACCCTAAAGAGTGGAGTGTGTATGGGTTTGACAAGATATCATCACAAACCAAAGTCAAACTCAAACCAAAAATTGATTTTTCTCACAAAAAGCGTATCATCAAATCATCTCAAGAGATAGAGTTTATACAAAAAGCAGTCAAACTCGGTGCCAAAGCATTTAACAATCTAGCCCAAGAGATAAGAAAAGGTGGCTTTGGAGAGGATGAGTATAGCTTGACATACCAAGCAAAAGCTAGTTTGAGTGGATATGGCAAATATGATATTAGCTTTGAGCCTATCGTAGCTATCAATGCCAACGCTGCCAAACCACACGCCACACCGACAAAAAGCAAACTTCACAAAGATGATTTGCTCCTAGTAGATGCAGGGCTTAAATACAAAAGATACTGTAGCGATAGGACTAGAACAGTTTTGGCTAACAAATATATGACATTTGATACACACCAAAGGTTCAAATCCAAAAAAATACAAAAAGCATACGATACAGTACTAAAGGCTCACGATAAAGCTATCAAAAAAGCTAGAAGTGGTATGAGTGCCAAAGAGATAGATGCTATCGCTAGAGGCGTTATTGACAAAGCTGGTTTTGGCAAATACTTCGTCCACTCCACAGGTCATGGAGTAGGGCTAGATATACATGAGATGCCTTATATCTCAACCAAAAGTGATACTATCATCCAAGATGGTATGGTATATACGGTAGAGCCAGGTATCTATATAGAGGGTGAGTTTGGCATAAGGATAGAAGATATGGTAGTGATGCAAAATGGCAAGGCAGTAGTACTATGAAAAAAGAGCTAATGCCAAATCACACATTGATATTTCGTAAACTTTTTCCATACAAAAGCCACAAAAAGCCATCCTCTCATATAGCCACACTAGGTATTGGAGGCAATATAGGCGATACTATCAGGAGATTTGATAGACTCTTTTGGTACTTACAAAAAGATAGAGATATAGAGGTTCTACAAACTTCACCTATACTCAAAAATCCACCTTTTGGATACACAAACCAAGATGATTTTTATAATGCCATTATGGTTATATCAACGACCAAAACTCCAAAAGAGTTGCTTGAGTATATCCTAAGAGTAGAGAAAAAGTTCTCTCGCAAAAGACCTTTCAAAGATGCTCCAAGGACACTTGATATTGACATGATATTTTATGATGATATAATACTAAATACAAAAAAACTGACTCTGCCACACCCACAATATAGTAGCAGAGTATCAGTGCTAATACCACTTTCATATATAAAAAGGTACAAAAGATGATACAAGAGACATTTGTAGCTGCCACACCCAAAGAGGCTTACGAGAATGCAGTAGCCAAATATGGTACAAGTGATTTGGATATAATCTCAGCCAAACAGATATTTATAGATAATCAGCAACATTCAGAATTGGTTATAGAAGTGCCAAAAGATATATTTATGGCATATTCTTTTATATCAAAAGATGATAATGTTATTACACAAGAAGAGCAACTTCAAGCTGAGATTGATGAGCTAAAAGAAGAGATATTGAAATTTACCCAAGAGATAAAGCAACCCAAAGATATAACACCAACCCATAAAGTAAAGCAGAGTATAAAAGATGAGGTAAGAGAACTTTTTGTCTCCAAAGGTTTGGCTTCACAATGGCTAGATAGTATATTGGATGAGATTAGTCAAAGTGCTATTATAGATAATAAAGAGTTGTTTGTATCTTATATATTTGAAGAGATTGATGCGTCTTTAAAGGTTTTTTCTGCAGATATGGAGAAGTCAAAAGTGGTAATGTTGGTAGGTCCTACAGGTGTGGGTAAAACCACTACACTAGCCAAATTAGCCGCTAGATATGCGTACTTGTTAGATAGACCATATAAAGTAGCACTACTCAACCTAGATAGTTACAAAGTAGGAGCATCAGAACAGCTAGAACACTATGCAGATATAATGCAACTAGAGCATATATCTGTATCAACTGTTGATGAATTTGCTAATAAATTAAAATATATGGAAAATAAATATGATAAAATTTTGGTAGATACTGCTGGGATGTCTCCTTTTGATACCGAAAAGTTTTTATCTACAATAGAGTATATAAAGGCTGATTTTGAAAATATTGATGTGCATCTAGTAATACCAGCAACTATCAAGTATGAGGATATGAGTGATATTTATGAAAATTTTTCATTCTTAAACATTGATTCCGTTATCATTACCAAGTTTGATGAAACAAACCATTTTGGTTCAGTTGTTAGTTTTATGTTGGATTATAAGATTCCTATGAGTTACTTCTGTATCGGTCAAGAGGTACCAGATGATTTGATAAGAGCAGACAAAGAGTATCTACTAGAGCGATTTATAGGTGATGTGAGTGAAGGCTAACCAATCTCACAAACTATCATCTTTGGTAGTGAGTAAATCCAATCTTCCTAGATACGATATAGCCTTGCCACCATTTGCTATCAAGAAAAAAACTTTTGCCAACCTAGAGATAGATGCTATCATTGATTTGGGCTTAAAGGAGCTAGAGTTTTGGCTGATACAAGGCAGTACTGCCAAAGCCAAAGCCAAAATCATCCAGCAACATAGAGGTTACAAGTTAGAGATTATCAGTAATACCCCCACAGATATAGACAAAAAGGTAGTTTTTGTAGCACTCTTAGCTCAAATCTCAAGCAGAAGTATCCAAATAAAGCACAAAATAGATATATCTATGTTAGATTTTGATAATATCAAACTAATACACCAAAACAAAATCATAGCAACAGCCAAGATGGCTATGAGTGATGATAGGATTGTATTGGTCATTACAGAGGTGGTTTTATGAGAGTTTTAGTAGGTATGAGTGGTGGAGTGGATTCGACAGTAGTAGTTATGCTTCTAAAAGAGCAAGGTTATGATGTGGAGGGTGTGTATATGAAGATGCACGATGATGAAGCCAAAAACCAAGATAGCTACTCTAAAGCCAAAAGAGTAGCTTCATACTTAGATATAAAACTACACCACCTCAATATCCAAGATGAGTTTAAAAAAGATGTATATGACTATTTTGTCAACTCATACAAAGCCGGACTCACCCCAAACCCTTGTATAGTGTGTAACCGTACTATCAAATTTGGCAAAATGATGGAGTTTGCCGACTCTTTGGGCATTGATAAAGTTGCAACAGGACACTACCTAAAAAGTGATGGCAAATACATATATATGGCAAAAGATAGACAAAAAGACCAAAGCTACTTTCTAGCCAAGATTGATAAAAGTGTGGTACCAAGACTAATCTTTCCTCTAGGAGAGTGGGACAAATCTGATGTCAAAGCTTATGGTGCCAAGATAGAGATACTTAAAGATATAGCTACACAAAAAGAGAGTAGTGAGATATGTTTTGTAGATAACACATATGAAGAGATTCTCCAAAAACATATGGATATAGATATACCAGGTAAGACACTAGATACCCAAGGCAATGTAGTAGGGCACCACAAAGGGTATATGCATTATACTATAGGCAAAAGAAGAGGTTTTTTTGTCAATGGAGCTCACGAGCCACACTATGTACTTCAAATCAATCCACAATCCAATGAGATAGTAGTAGGCACCAAAGAGAAACTAGAAGTCAATGAGTTTGAGATAGATGATATTTCGCTTTTTGATGATATGGATGAGTTTGAAGCTAGTGTCAAAGTAAGATATCGCACCCAAGCTATACCTTGTAGTGTCAAGATAACTGATAACAAAGGTATAGTTAAACTAAAACAGAGTGTATATGGATTAGCTCACGGTCAAACAGCTGCATTTTATGATGATGATAGATTGCTCGGTGGTGGGACTATCATAGAGTAGTGGTAGTACACTCCTTTTTTAGCTCTAACAAAAACTCTATCACTCTTTTTTGAAATAGTATCTCATCTTCGTTGCCACTTTCTATTGTACATTGGTGTAGTTTGTTTAGTGTCGCTTCATCTATCTTTTTACAAAATCTCTTGACCTCTTTTGTCTCTTTGGCTACTAGCTGTATGAGATGTTGATACCCTAGTCCATTGTCGTGGATGATTTTGTTGTGATACTCATATACAGTATCTACTAAAAGTTCAGCTCTTTGTTTATCATCAGCATATATTTCACTAGCTATCTCTTCTAGCTTTTGGTGTTCACAAGGTGTGATTTGATTATCTGCTGTTATCATTAGTGTCAGTATCTTGGCACGAAACTCTAATGATTTGCTATGATATACCAAAAGCTCTCGAAACATTTTGATGGTATTTCGTTTTAATGTATGAAGCATTACGATATCCTACTATAATTTAACGCTATTTTAACAAAATTTTACTATAGTTATACAAATTTTTATACAAAGAAGAGAAAATGAACGGTATAGATCTGTTTATGGTGTTATGGATTGCCTTTTTGGGTAGTGTTGGACACTGCATTGGGATGTGTGGAGGTATAGTAGTAGCATACACATCAGCCAAAATCAAACCACACCACTCCAAATATAGAGCAACTCTATCACATCTAGTATATAGTCTAGGTAGAGTTACTACATATACGATACTTGGAGCTATGTTTGGTTTATTGGGTAAAGCTATAGCATTTACCCCTACCACCAAAGGTGTGCTTTTTGTTCTGACAGGTTTGCTAATGCTACTAGCTGGAGCATCTTTGCTTGGCAATAGCCGGTTTCTAAACTCAGCTGAATTTTCAGTATCAAACAATAAATGGTTTCAAGACAACTTCCGCAAACTCATTTCAGATGATTCACTAAGTAGTTTTTATCTTTTGGGTATGCTAAATGGTATCATCCCTTGTGGACTTGTGTATTCGTTTGCTATATTTGCTGCAAGTACTGCTAGTATGCTTTGGGGTGCTTTGGTGATGGCTATCTTTGGCTTAGCTACTATACCAGCTATGTTTTTCTTGGCTACTGTTACTAGATTTTTGCAACAAGGCTCACTTAGAAATACCATGATGAAGCTTGCAGCTTTGATGGTGGTGGCATATGGAGTCATCACTTTATATAAAGGGTATCAGTTTATCAGATATCCACAACAAACTCAACAGGAGATAGATGGTATGAGAAGTGGCTCAATCAAAAGCAAACTAGAAGGCAAATGTGGAGGTATGAAGTGTGCTCCAGGGAAATGCGGATGAGAAAAACTTATGCATACTCTCATCATCCTATTGAGTTTGATTTCAAACAGACTGTAGATAGATTTTTTGTCAAAGAGATACCGCTATATAACTTCACAGGCAAAGGCAATTATCTCATACTCAAAATCCAAAAGCAAGATATGAGTACTTCCAAGCTACTAACTGTCCTTGCTGCATCGGCTAAGTGTGAGGTTGGAGAGATTGGTTATGCTGGACTCAAAGACAAAAGTGCCACCACTACCCAATACATTTCGCTACCCAAAAAATATGAAAAAGAGTTACTAAAAAACCTAGATACACCAAGAGTCAAAATAGTAGAAAAAACATACCACAAATCCCCTATAAAAATAGGTGCATTAAAGGGTAATAACTTCAAGATAATCCTACACGATATAGATGTCAAAAATTCCAAGGCTTTTGATAGTGTATGTAACAAAATCAGTAAATATGGCATACCAAACTATTTTGGATATCAAAGATTTGGTGAAGATAGCAAAAGCTACTTGCAAGGCAAAGAGATAGCACACTCAGGCAAGAGATTAAAAGGTGCTAGAGAAAAACTGCTAGTATCAAGCTATCAAAGCTACCTTTTTAACCAATGGCTCTCATATAGAGTAGAGATATCCAAAACTATCGCAAACAATCCACCACAAAAAGCAACCACCAAGCTAAAGTTTCCACAAGAGCTTGTATATATGCTCAAAAAACAACCGCAATTTTTCAAGCTATTTATCGGCGAAGTTATGAGTGAATATCCATATGGCAAAGAGTTTTTTGCTACTGATATCAACAAAATCACATCCAAATTTGTCAAAGGCTTAGTTGTGCCTACAGGATTATTATGTGGTGATAGAGTCCAAAGAGCCAAAAGTGATGCAAGATATCTCGAAGAGAGATATGATGACGATGAACTCACCACTTTAAATGGTGATAGAAGATTTGCTTGGATATACCCAAAAGCACTCAAAACCTCATACAATAGCAAAAATCAAACTATAACAGTTGAATTTTTCCTACCAAAAGGCTCATACGCTACAACGCTACTTGAAGAGATAGCAAAAAGTTCTATTTATAAAATATGAAACTTTAAAGCTCTCTCAAGGTCTTGGGGAGTATCTATACCAAAACTAGAAGTCTCAACATAAGTCATAGCAATGTCATATCCGTGATATAATGCACGAAGTTGTTCAAGTTTTTCTATATCTTCAAGTGGTGAGACTGATAGGCTACAAAATTTTGCTAAACTTTTAAAACTAAATCCATAGATACCTAAGTGACCTTTATAGTTATCAAAATGGTGATCTCTAGGATGAGGTATCTTGCTACGAGAAAAATATAGTGCTATATCATTTGTGTCTGTTACTACCTTGACTATATTTGGGTCATCTGCTTCCGGATTTGTTATAAGTTTATAGCAAGAGTTCATCATAATTTTTTCATTGTCAATATTGCTTTTAGTCAAGTCATAGATAGCTTGAACTACTTGAGTTTCTATAAATGGTTCATCACCTTGGACATTGATGATGATTTCGTTTTGAGTTAAATTTAGTTTTTGTGCTGCTTCATATATGCGGTCTGTACCACTTTTGTGTGTGGTTGAAGTCAAAACTGCTTTGATATCAAACTCTTTGGCTATATCAATAACCTCTTGAGAATCTGTTGCTATTGCTACATCATCTATATCACACACGGCTTTAGCAGTACGCACTACCATAGGCATACCACCAATATCTGCTAAAACTTTATTGGGAAATCTACTTGAACCAATTCGAGCAGGTATTATTATCATTATCTTGCCTTTATTATTGTCACTATATAGTTAGTACACTATATACTGGTACTTCATAATCTTTTTTACCATCCAAAAATGATAACTTTATGATAAAACAAGCTTCAACACACTTGGCTCCTACTTGTTCTATGAGTTTGGTGGCTGCTTTGGCTGTACCACCTGTAGCTATCAAATCATCTATCAAAAGTACATTTGATGGAGTATTATCACATCTACAACATCCATTTTCACCAAATGCATCTATGTGAACTTCTATCTCGTCATATCCATACTCTAGTGCATATTTTTGAGCTACTGTTGTGTATGGAAGTTTGCCTTTTTTACGAATAGGTACAAAGCCAATGCCTAACCTATCAGCTAAAATAGAGCCAAATATAAATCCTCTAGCATCGATACCTGCAACATAATCCAAATCAAAATCTTTGTATCTAGCTTCAAGGTGATCCATCAAAGTTTTGAATGCCTTTGGATTGTTTAGTAGTGTAGTGATATCTTTAAAAACAATCCCTGGTTTTGGAAAATCAGGAATATCACGGATACTATCTAACAATATCTGCTTGTCATTTTCACTTATACTCATCTGTTATTCCTTATCCCAAATTAGCACCAAAGCTACAAGCATCTGATTCTATTTTGGCTACTCTAGTAGCATGTCTGCCACCTTCAAACTCAGTAGAAGCAAACACCTCTATCATATCAGCAATCACGCCTTTGCCTACTACTCTCTCTCCAAAACATAAAATATTGGCATCATTATGCTCACGAGTTAGTTTGGCTGTATAGTGGTCATGACATAAAGCTGCTCTAATACCTGGGACTTTATTAGCTGATATGGAGATACCGATACCTGTACCACATATCAAGATACCAAAGCTACCTTTATCTTCTAGTACCGCATTGGCACACTTTTTGGCATAGTCTGGATAATCAACCCTGTCAGCACTATCAGGTCCTAAATCCACTATCTCATGACCTAAGCTAGTAACTACCTCTTTGACATAATCTTTGATGGCATATCCTGCATGATCTGTTGCTATATAAAATTTCTTTGACATAAGCTATCCTTTATTGTATTGGTTGTTTTAACTCTAAGTCATTGATAAATTGACCAACTCTTTTCCATCTGACTTTGTATCTTTGGGCATTCCATTTGGCTTCACACTCTTTGGACTCTATAGGTATATCTCCACAAACCCTTTTGAGTCCCGCGTGGTCTTTGCCTCCGCCTGTAGCATTGCCATTTAGCACTTGTTTATAACTTCTATGCTCCAGACTCATATAGATAACCCAAGGTTTACCAACGATTAGTCTATATGGTACACTTCCCCAAAATCTACTATCGTTGGAGTTGTCTCTGTTGTCTCCTATCATATAGTAGCTATCTTGTGGCACCTTTGTATATAGTGCATTGACTAGATTGCCACCTATCTCATAGGTAGTACCACCAAGCCCTTCTATCATCACTGGTTTGACATCTACCTTTTCTCCTACTGAGATATACTGAAGCAGTATCTCAAATATATTTGCACCCTCAGGTGCATACTGGATACCTGGATATTTGTCCATATATGGGTTTTCTACCCACAATTTGCCATTGATTTGTTTGATTTTGTTTTTAGGGTAGTGGTTTTTGATATACTCATCACCCTCAACAAAATGAATAAAAAGCTTTTTATTTTGGTATAGTATCTCATCTCCACCTATGGCAACACATCTTTTGACATAGTGGATTTTTTCATTTTTGGGATATCTAAAGATTACTATATCTTCTCTTTTTGGTCTAGGTCCCTCTATGAGATGTCCATTGTGGTTGAAATCAGGCAAAAGTGGTACTTCAAGCCAAGGTAGATGTGGTATAGGGATACCATATGAGTACTTTTTTGCAAATAAAAAATCACCAATGAGTAGTGTACGCTTCATAGAACCACTAGGTATGACAAATGATTGAGCAACAAAAAAGATTAAAAATAGTACTATGATAATAGTACCAGTCCAACTACTAGAAAACCTATAAAGTTTATATAAAAAATTTTTCACTTACTTAATCCCTTTGTTTTGCTGATTTGAGAGTATTGGCTAGTAGCATGGCTATTGTCATAGGTCCTACACCACCTGGAACAGGTGTAATGTATGAGCATTTTTTAGAGACATTGGCAAAATCTACATCACCTACAAGTGAGCCATCTTCAAGTCTGTTGATACCTATATCTATCACAATAGCACCATCTTTTACCATATCTTCTTTGATAAGTGCTGGTACACCAACACCTACTATAACGATATCTGCTTTGCTAGTGTGAGCTTTTAAATCTTTGGTATAGATATGAGTGATAGTAACAGTAGCGTTAGCATTTAGTAGTAGTGCAGCCATAGGTTTACCTACTATATTACTAGCTCCTACTACACATACATCTTTGCCTTCCAAATCTATATCATACTCTTCAAACATCTTCATCACACCAAGAGGAGTACAAGGTACAAAGCCATCTAAGTTGGTAGCAAGTCTTCCTACATTGTATGGATGGAAACCATCTACATCTTTTTTGGGGTCTATTACTTCTAAAATTTTGTTTGTATCTATATGTTTTGGCAAAGGAAGCTGTACCAAGATGCCATCAATGCGTGGGTTTTTGTTCATCATCTCAATAGTTGCAATAATCTCATCTTGGCTTATGGTATCTGGCATATTGTGTGTGATAGAATAAAAACCAACCTTTTCACAAGCTTTAGCTTTCATCTTGACATAAGCATGACTAGCTGGATCATCGCCTACTAAGATAACAGCAAGTCCTGGAACAATGTTTTGCTCTTGCTTGAGTTTTTCTACTTCAGTAGCTACATTTGCGTGGATTTTGTTTGCTAGTGATTTTCCATCTATTAGTTGCATAAATACTCTCTTTAATTTTTTAGGGTATTATATCAAAATTATTTTTGGAGAAAGTATAAGCTATGAAAATATCTATCTTTTTACTATTACCTGTTCTAATGTTTGCTGAAGATTTCATATCTCATTATGAGTATGGACAGATGCTTTATAGTAATCCAAGAGGAGTAAGTTGTAAAAAGTGTCATGGTCCAAGAGGTAAAGGAAGAATTATAGCTTATTATAAAGATGAGAATGGATATATCCAAAAGTTATTAGCACCAGATATATCAGATATTTCTTTAGAATATATGCTCAATGCACTTAATATCAAACATAAAATAATGCCACAATATTATTTGACAACTGAAGAAGTAAAAGCAATTTATGATTTTTTATATAGTATCAATAAAACAAGTAGTATAGAGTAACTATCATCCAATATTTTGGATGATAGTCAAATGAGACTATTCTACTACTTCAACCTCTACAGCTTCACCTTCCCAAATACCGTGTTTTGTACAGTATCCGTGTGCTACTAGGTTTAGTTTTTTACCTGTAGGGATGATTGTAAATGTTGTTGTGTTGTGTGCTT
>Ga0256913_10001892_pt1 | contig 10694 bp, 6 predicted proteins | sample Axial_MatmetaG_FD_185970 | JGI IMG/M metagenome (GOLD analysis project Ga0256913, IMG submission 185970) | Deep-sea worm associated microbial mat communities from Axial Seamount, Juan de Fuca Ridge, Pacific Ocean - Axial_Mat | ecosystem: Environmental > Aquatic > Marine > Oceanic > Microbial...
GAAAACCACACCTTTCCCAACTAAAACCACCGGGTTGCTGTTTGTTGCATTGGTGGGATTCCACTCTAAAATATTAAATGTCGGCGGGTCGATACTTCCGCGGTTAACGGCAAGCAGACCACCCATTTTCAGGCTCTCAATTTTTTGCTTATTGAAAACTTCTACCAAAAACCCCGACTCTTTTCCCATCCGTTCAATCTCTTCCGAAAATTGTGTGGCGGTTAAAAACGAAAGCGGCTCGTTTACCAAATCGCGCGAATAGAAAACGGCTTTTATAACTGCCTGAATCTCTTCAATCTGTTTATCCGAAATATTTTTGTCTGAAATTTTTATTTCTTCGAGCAAATATTCATCTTTCTCTTTTTTGTATTTATCGAATGTGTAACCGGTCAGTAATAATCCTTCTAAAAATGCAGGTAAAAATTCCGGGTTGCTATAATTTATAAGTTGAACGGTTTTTATTTTCTCTGTTTTTAATACATCAAACAGTTTAGCACCGGCAACCCGCGCTGCTTCAACTTGCAGGTATTTCTCTTTTTTCTCTTTTATTTTACCGAAAAACAGAATTTCGGGGTGTTTGTAAATGGTGCAGTTGTCATCTTTCTCTAATCTTTTTTCAAGATAATCTTGTTCGCTTTTATTAAGAAATTTCTCCGGCACCTGCTTAATTGCATCAAATAAAGTGGCAGTGGAGCTATTTTCTTTTAATTCTGTTATTTTTGAAACCTGTGTATGCATAGTCTATTTTTTTGCTAAAATAATACATTAATATTGTCTGAATATTTTTTGCGGAAAATTATAAAAATTTTGGGAAGTGAGATACAAATTATGAAAGTTGAAGAGATATTTAGTAAGGCCGTAAATCTGGAGCCGCTTTCGTTGGACGAAGGGATGTTTTTATACGAAAATGTTCCGACCAACCAACTGATGCTGGTGGCAAACGAGTGCCGCCAAAAACATGTGCCGGATAATAAAGTGGGCTGGATAATCGACCGGAACATTAATATTACCAATGTTTGTATCTCGGGTTGTAAGTTTTGTAATTTTCATTGCAAAATAAACGACGAGGTACAATACATTACAACTTTCGATGAGTATTGCGAAAAAATTGATGAACTTTTTGCAGCCGGTGGACGGCAAATTCTGGCGCAGGGCGGAATGCATCCGAAACTGGGGCTCGATTTTTATACCGATTTGTTTTCGAAATTAAAGCAACGCTACCCCGATTTAAAAATTCATGCACTCGGGCCGCCCGAAGTTGCATTTATTGCAAATAAAGAGCGAAAAAGTTATCGTTATATTTTAGAAAAACTGGTTGATGCGGGACTGGAAAGTTTGCCCGGTGCCGGTGCCGAGATTCTGGCAGACAGGGTACGTAAAACAATTTCGCCGGGGAAATGCACTACTACCGAGTGGCTCGATGTAATGCGCGAAGCACATAAAATGAATTTGGTAACATCGGCAACAATGATGTTTGGACACATTGAAACGAAACGCGAGCGGCTGGAACATTTAATAAACATCAGGCAGGTGCAGAGCGAAAAACCGGCCGGCAACCACGGTTTTGTAACATTTGTTCCCTGGCCGTTTATGGACGAAGGAACGGTGCTGCGCGAAGAGGGAGTCAGAAACACTTCGACTGCCAACGACTATTTGCGATTGATTGCATTGAGCCGGATAATGCTGAACAACGTTAAAAATATTCAGGCATCGTGGTTGACGGTGGGGGCGGCAACCGGGCAACTTTGCCTGCACGGCGGAGCCAACGATTTTGGCTCGATTATGATGGAAGAGAACGTAGTTTCGGCAGCCGGTGCCAGTTATAAACTCGATACCAACGGTATTCAGCAAGCCATTCGCGATGCCGGATTCGAACCACGCTACCGGAATCAGGCGTACAACGATGATGTTTTGCCGGTAAAATAAATTGTTATCAGGGAATTAGTTCGTCAACTAATTTTTGAAGAAAATCGCGCGTGTAGTAATCTTTATCAACCACTTCGTCATTCCAAACAACAATGTCGAGGTCGATACAGCGCGAGCTGAATTTTGGCTTTGAACGGTCGCGACCTAACCGGTCTTCAATACTTTTTAGAAGTTTGTTTAGTTCGGCTTTTTTTAACCCGGTTGCAATTTTTACTGCTCCGTTTAAAAAATCGGGCTCATCTTTCATCCCAATTGGTTTTGTACGCATTAACGAGGTGGTTTGCAGAACAGTAAGCTTACTGCTTAAAATCTCCATTGTTTTTACGATGTTCTTTTCCGCATCGATGTTGGAGCCGATTCCGAGAATACAGATATTTGTTTTTTTTCTGGTCATTTGCCGCCTTCCATTTCAACCGAAACCGATTCGGCAAAACGAAGTGCATGTGGTTTGTCCACTTCAACTTTTGCCCACTTAACATTTTCTTCTTTCAGAATTAAATCTAAAATGCTTTTGGTAAGTACTTCAAGTAATTTAAATTGTCCATCCTGAACGAGTGTGATTATCTTTTTTGTAATTGTTTTGTAATCGTAAATGCCGGTGGGGTCGTCTGCCTGCATTGCCGTTTCGGGGATGTCTGTTTCAATTTCGATATTAATAATTACGTCTTGTTTGTTTATTAACTCTTCGGGATTAAATCCGATAAAAGTTCGGATTAATAGATTTTTTATTCGAATTTTAGCCATAAGAGCCTATATTTTTCCTATAGGAAAAAAGCCCTTCGGGGAATGACGCAGCATATAATTTAATAGAACTTCATAAAATCATTAAATTAGCATTAAAGAAATACAAATGGCCATGAAACACAAAGACAAACTTTGTCTTCACCATAAAGATATTTTGGAAGGCACTTACGACTGCGTTGACAGATTAGTACTCAATGGTTATTACGCATTGGGACACTCACCGGGAGGTATGCGAACATGGTACAGAAATTTGAAAGGCTCAGACGAGGGTTTAAACAATACCACTTTAATGCGAATGGCAGGAAGATTTAGTAGCCGGATTAGGGCTTTTTGCAAGAAAACAGATATTCCATTAGTTTATTTCAAAGCTGGGGAACGCAAACATGAAGAAGCAGAAAAATTATTGGCAACAGATAAAAACTTCACGGGATTATTTGCCGTATTTGTATCTAAAGCACCAGCAAAGGTATGGGATGTAAAAGAATTCGGTGCCGGCAAGATAGATATCCGCAAAAAGACACCTTTGTCGTATGTCAACCACTATTCTTTTCACATTATGGATCGAGAGTGGGGACATATCACCATTAAAATATCCGGTCATTTCCCGTTTGGTGCTCAAATCATATTAAACGGTCATGAGTGGGTTGAAAGAAGAAAAGGAATAAAAAAACTATCAGTAATAAAAGAAGGAAATTGTTTTACGAGCTTTTCCAACGGTGAAGCACTCTCAAGAATTGCAGATACCTTAAGTATACAAAAAGGGCAGCTTGAGGGTGTGTGTAACCGTTGGATTTATAAGTGTTTGTGGTTTGGGTTAGACCAGAAAGAACAGGAGAGGTCAGGGTTTAAGTATCAATATTCCATCTATCAAGTAGAATACAGCCGCAACCTGCTGTTTAAAAGAGGAACGCAATTAGACCAGATGTACCAAAACCTGATTACTCTTACACGAGAAAAATTAGATATTAAAAGGCTTCTATCTATGATGGGAAGAAAGAACCGTCCACATAATCGCAAACAAAAACGACCAGGTATTGAAATCCGTATAGAGAAACCTGATTACAATTTGACGATCTTCAAAATTCACTTTGGGAAGATCACGCTTAAGTTGTATGATAAAGGCGAACGGGTTTTAAGGGCAGAAGTTGTAGTTCATAATGCAAAAGAATTGAAGTGTAAGCGAAGTGTATCAAATTTTGAGGAGATAGTCAGCAAATTAAGCATTATTATGAATAGTTTTATGGACAACCTTTGCTATACGCATGTATCTCTTTTGAAAGATGGTTCCTTTAAAAAATTAACAAGTCCAAGTAAAAAAGGAAAACAACGACTTGCCGGAGTTGATATTAATAAAAACAGGACTATTGCCATTATGGAAAGCGTATTTACATTGGCTATTAAACCCGATGGATATACAGCAAAAGACATAGCCATTCTGATGAAAGAAAGATTGAACAAAAAACAGGCAAAGGATTATACACCAGCTAAAGCTGCTTATGACATCCGCAAATTAAGGGGAAAAGGATTGGTAATAAAAACAGAAAAAAGCAGAAAATACAAAACAACAAAAAAAGGTATTGAAACTATCATTGCGGTTTTGGTTTTAACTCAAAAAACAATACCAACAATATTGTCCTCTATTAATAAAAATACCATATCGAATAACCCTGAAGAGATGCAGGATATTGACAGAATCTATTTAAACATTAGAAATGAAATCAAAGAAATACAACAACAATACGGACTGAAAGCAGTTGCATAAACATCGTTAACATGTTAGCATTAGTGGCTTTTTAAGAGCCTAACAATTTAAAATTTATTTATGGCATATAGTTTCAAAATTAAAGTAGGACCTTGTTCTGGGGTGACCTAAAAAGGTTTTGCTTAGAATTCGAAATGTCGGCACTTTGAGATGGCACAAGAAAGCAGTGCTGTTTGACGAGGAGGCACGACGAGGAGTTTGCGCTGCGTGGAAGGGGCGGCATGTAGAATTCTTGTAAAAGCTTTTTCAGTCTTGACTTTTTTGTTTCGTTTTTGTGGCAAGACAAAAATGAAAGCCTGTCCGGCAGGACGTAAGGTAAAAGCAAAATAACCAAAATTACAACTATCTAATTGGCATTATTTCATCTCATTATTATTTTTATTTTCAAAGGTTGATGTAACTCGCTCTATAATGATTCTCTTCCCGCCAAGTCGGGACAAGTTGTGTGAAAATTATTTCTCATGCTCGTTTCAAATAAGCAGATTGAAAATTATTTTAGTCCACAACTTTATGAATTGATCCAATACGAGCCGGCCAAATTTTCCAATAAAAAAAGCGATTGGAGAGTTTCTATATTTTTTTGAACAGAAAATCCGCAATTATCAATTCTTATTTGCAAATATTTTATGCCATCCAGCGTCTTTGCCTTGTTTTTAAATTGTTATCGGCGAGTACATCGAGTGTAAGGTTTGCATCTTCAACAACCTGGAAATCGTACATTCCCACACAAACTAAATCGGCTCCGTTTTCGAATGCATATTTAAATCCATTTTCCGGAGCTATTGCGCCGGCTGCCAGTATTTTAAATGCAATCCAGGGTTCATCCAATTTATTCATATATTCGATGGTTTCGTTGGGTTTAAAGCAAAACAGATTGTCTTTAAAGCCAGATTCAACTGTGCTCCTTTTTTCCGTATCAATCTCCGCCGACCAGTAATTGTGGTGGTGCAGGGTTTTAACCCAAAAGTCGGGTTTAATTCCTTGTTCAACACATGCTTGTATTGTCTCAATTCTGTGTGCGCCAATACCGGCGGGTTTTCCGTAACTGCGTATTAACTCCAGTCCTTCAATAATTTCGTCGAATTTTCCGGCATGTGTTAAACGGTCGGCAATGCTTCCCTGGCAATACATTGCCGAAGCGCCTCCGGCTTCCGAGTCGCGAATTCCTTTCAGAAAACCTTCCTTGTGTCCACAATCCGAAATGAAATGCATTTTACCACCTGTTTCGTGCCAGTATTTATTTATAACCCTTATTAACTGGGGATTTGTTATCAGTGCATTAATTCCACACTTTTCAGAGAGTTGCATGGTTTGCATAATCCGTTCATCGGTATGGTATGCTTTTACGAGTTTCGATGCGTATAACAAATCGCGGGCATGTGCCCAACCTCCAATTAAATTGCCACCCATTATTAATCGGCTGATTTCGAGGTTGCCTATTTTTACTGTCGGAACTTGTCCTTTTAAGTCGTTAAGCGATGCAAAGTTGAAGTTTTTTATAGTAGCTCCCGAAACCGAGTCGGGTTTTTGGGTTATGAATTTCTCTTCAAAACTATCCCACTTTTTCTTTTTATAAAGGGCATATGCAAATGCCCCGAGAAAAGGAACGCTTATCATATCGCGTAAAAGTTCCCGCCTTTTCTCCGAAACAGAGGTTTCTTCTTTTTTAATATTTGGGACAGGTGCCTCGGCTTTCTCTTCGCGCCACTGTTTTATCCAGCGGTCGGCACCATAAAATATATTTACAGGCAAAACGGTAAAGACGAGCAGAATAAATAATTCGATAAATGTTTTATTTATCCAAAGGTAATTTCCTTCAACAACAGTACCGAAAGTATAGCCGGGAATTGGAGGAAATGCCATAAAATAGAACAGCATTAAAATTGCTCCGAATATAGAAGACCAACGAACAAACAGGCCAATAAAAAGTGAAAGTCCGATAAGAATTAATCCCCAGATATTCATAAAGTCAACCACTCTCATTATTTCGGGTGATGATGCCATTTTATGAAACATATCAGAAAAAATCCATTTGGAACTCATCAGAAACATTTTTGAACTCCATCCTGTCATCATCAGTTTCGAGATGCCCTCGTACATTAAATGCCAACCTACTATAATGCGAAGAAAAGTGAGTAAATACTTGCTGGAATTTTTCATGAGTTTAGATTTAGTTTAGATCTAATTTAGTTGCAGATATAAATGTATGGCTTTACATTTATATCTGCAACAATTTATAGAGAACTTAAGTTAAAACCGAATTCTGTTTTTGTATTTTGCTGAGTATTAGTTTGAAAATTTAAATTGGGTGAACAAATCGAATTGTTTATTTTTCACTTTCGAAACGCTTAACTAAAGTTTCGTATTCTGTTTTTATTTTTTCGGTAGATGCAGTGTTTATTACTGTTTGCATCTCTTGTTTAAGCGTGTCTTTTTGTGCCTGGTCGAACCAGCTTAAATTCTTATTAATTGAAGTTGAAATACCGTTGCAGAGTGTTTCAAGCTCTTTGTTGCTATATTCTAAACTGTTAATCTGAACTTTTAAATGTTTTAAAAGCATTGTAATGTAAAACTGTTGAATTGCCGGGAATCCCTTTTGAAAAGCAATATCATCGGGGTCGTCAGATTGGTTTATTTTCTCGCCGAGAACGAGCATTTCCTGCATAATGTCGAGACCGAAAAGATAGATGTCAACCAACTCGGGGGTGTAATATTGTTTCTTCATAAGAATATTCGAATAGATATCGATGATATCTTCGTAAGTGCCAAGAAACCGGAGAATTGCCTGTGCTCTGATATTTAGCGGAATAGAATCGTTTTGGAGAAACGACATATTCTCGGGGTTAATTAACCGGTCGAATACTTCACCCGATTTTTTACTTCCCTTGCGGGGAAGTTTGTATGGTTGCTGGTTTTTAATGTTCATTAAAATTGAATATGCTTTACCATATTCGTTGCTCGACCATATTTTATTGCAGTCGGGAATTCCCATCTTTTTTAGCTCTTTTATGCTAATTGAAGTGTCTTTATCCCTTTTATTGCAAGCTGCGAAAAGTAATAGTACAACGGAAAACAGGATGAAAATTTTTGTTGTTTTTGTTTTGTTGAAATTCACTTTCATTTTGAAATTATTTTAGTTGTTTAGTTTATAAAGTTTTGCATCGTTTTTATTGAGCGATAAAATTAATAATTCTTCTCCCGATTTTGTTTTTACCGATGTAATATCCCGCACTTCGCCATCAATTTTTAATCCGCTTTTAATGTTTGGAACATCGGTGAAATTACCTTTGCCGTCGCCCAAAAGCAGTACTCCTTTATTTGCATCGTAGCGTCCGTAACGTATCATCGACTCGAAGAAATTACCGGCAAGAATCAGGTCGGTATTTCCGTCGTTGTTAAAATCTCCTTTTTGAATTCCATAAACGGGAGCCAGTTGTGCGGAGACGGGCAGCGGATGAATTTTAAATTTATTGTCGCCTAAATTTTCGAGATAACTGCTGCTGAAATTTGTTGCATGTAAAACGAGTGCTTCGCTTAATTGCTTTTTGCTGAACATATCGGAAATTGTGAGGTTAGCAAAAGATTTGTAGTCGGGGTATTTTTGGTTAATATTTTTTATTTGAGCCGCAAGGTCGTCTTTCGAGTAGAGCGGGTAACTTGTTCCGTTTACATAGTAGCACATAATTGCATCGAGCGAGCCGTTGTTGTCGAAGTCGTTTGCATAAATAGTAACCGGTTCTTTTTCCGATGCTTTTATTTCAGAATTCAGTCCAAAATTTCCGAGTACAAAATCGATGTCGCCATCTTTGTCGAAATCGCCCGAAACAATTCTGTTCCACCAGCCATTTGTATTTTTCAGTCCTGTTTCGTTTGTTATTTCTTTTAATTCGGTTCCTGTATTCAGGAAGAATTCTACCGGCATCCATTTTCCGGTCAGAATTAAATCGGGTTTTCCATCGCCGTTAAAATCGACCCATTCGGCATCGGTTACCATTCCCGGAGTAAACAGTTTTTTATTTTTTTGAAGCGTTACGTCTTTAAAATTTCCCTTTCCGTCGTTTTCGAGAATGTAGCTGCGTGGTGCAATCGGGTAAATTCCCGGAGTGAGCCGACCGCCAACAAACAGGTCCATGTCGCCATCGCCATCAATGTCGGCCGGCTTTACGCACGATCCGCTTGTAATCATTTTTGGGATTTTATTGAACGATTTTTTAAAATTCCCGTTTCCATCGTTTAAATACAACCTGTCCTGAAGTTTTTCGGATGTAAGCGAAAATTCGTTTCCACCACTAACAATATACAAATCTAGGTCGGAGTCGTTATCAACATCAACAAAAAGAACACCGATGTCTTCGCTTCCCTTGTCGTTTTCGAAACACTGCATCTCTTGCAATTCAAACGAATTATCGTCTTTTTGAATAAACAGACTGCCGGAAAAACCTTTTGCCCCCCCAATAAAAACATCTTCCAGACCATCGCCGTTTACATCTCCTTTAGTCATAAACGGCCCTTGTGTTGAGAGAAAAAACGGTAAAAGCGGTTGCTTTAAAAAATCGATGTATTTGTTCTCTTTGTGTTTGTAGTTCAGAGGTTTATTTTCGGTTATTGCTGTAAAAACAGTTTTAATTTTTGGCTCAGGCTGAAAAGTTTTTACAACTGCATTTTCGTTATCGAGTGTGATTGTCTGGTCGGCTTTAATATTGGTGATGGTTTGCACACGAAGATCGGGCCAGATAATTTGCAGTGTGTCAACCGAGTTCGCTTTTCCAAGCCCGAAAATAAGTGCGTGGTCCATCGACGACATATAACCACGCGACGGATAAAACTCCTGCGTAAATGTTTTTTCTCCGCACGTAACATCAATTCTTGCTCCAATTCCTTCTGTGTTTTTGCCTGCACCTTTCAGTTTTATTTTCAGGAAATGGTTTTTCGATTTTTTATTTGAGTTGTTACGGTAAATTGCCGCGTAATCGTTAATGTTATTAATAACCAGATCCATGTCGCCGTCGTTGTCGAAGTCGGCGTAAGCAGTTCCGTTCGAAAGTGTTTTTTCGTCGAACCCCCATTCGTCGGCAACATTTGTAAAAGAAAGATTGCCATTGCTTTTAAACATGTAATTTCTAAGAATTGTTGCCGGAACATTATTGATAATGTCCATGTCAGTCATCCCTTTTTTCCCTTTCTGTATTTTTTGCATGTCGCTGAAAAGCATCGAAAGAACATCCATGTGGGTGTTGTTTTTCCCGTATCCGTTGCTTATAAAAATGTCTTTGTTTCCATCGTTATCGTAGTCGCAAATTAGTGGCGACCAGCTCCAGTTGGTACTGAAAATCCCGGCGTACTGCCCAATTTCGGTAAAATATTTACCGTTGTTATTTATCTGCAACATATTACGGGTTGTCTGGTTGTAAAATCCTCTGGTTTCGAGAAGTTTGTATTTTTCGTAATTCTGTGGACCGGCAACAATTTTTTGTTCGTAGTTCGAATTGGGGAGCATGTCGAGCGAAAAAAGGTCGATAAATCCATCGTTATTAATATCAGCGGCATCGTTCCCCATCGACGAAAAAGAGATGTGGTCGAAGTAGTCGCGCATCTGCTCTTTAAATGTTCCGTCTTTCTGATTAATGTAGAGGTAGTCGGTTTCGTAATAGTCGTTGCAAACATAGATGTCGGGCCAGTGGTCGTTATTAAAATCGGCAACAGTAATGCCGAGTCCGAAGTTGATAACGTTTGAGATTATTCCTGCTTTTTCGGTCGATTCAACAAACCGGTCGCCTACATTAATATAAAATTTATGCCCGTATTCAGAGCTTTTCATATTTTTATATGAAGTCGATTTGTCGTTAAAACTTGTATACTTGTCAACCGAGTGGTTAATTACAAAAAGATCTAAATCGCCATCTTTGTCGTAATCGAAAAATGTACTGTGAGTTGAATAGGCAGGGTCAGTAATTCCGTATTCGGCTGCTTTTTCGGTAAAAGTAAGATCGCCGTTATTTATAAAAAGGAGATTTTTTCTGAATTCGGGGCGTGCATCGGTTGAACTGCAAACATAAATATCGAGAAATCCGTCGCCGTTAATATCGACCATTGTTACTCCGTTATTCCAGGTCTCTTTTGCGGCAACTCCGGCTGTTTGGGTAATATCTTCGAATTTAAAATCGCCTTTGTTCAGATAGAGCCGGCATTTTGCCAGATTACCTGCAAAAAAAATATCGGTTAGCCCATCGTTATTAATATCTCCGACAGCTACTCCTGCACC
>Ga0256913_10001893_pt1 | contig 10690 bp, 5 predicted proteins | sample Axial_MatmetaG_FD_185970 | JGI IMG/M metagenome (GOLD analysis project Ga0256913, IMG submission 185970) | Deep-sea worm associated microbial mat communities from Axial Seamount, Juan de Fuca Ridge, Pacific Ocean - Axial_Mat | ecosystem: Environmental > Aquatic > Marine > Oceanic > Microbial...
TGAAACAAAATCATCAAGAAACACCAATTTCAAAAAATAATTTAATAAAAGAAAGATGCGCAACCCGAAATAAAAATTAACACAATCATTATATAAAGAAGACCTTTCATGAATTTCTTCCCAAAAGCCGCAACGTCCAATTGAAATCTTGGATTATCATAAATGAAATCAACTTCAAAATAATTCATGAAAAAAGCAATAATACTGAACAAAATCATCAAAACATTCTTACTTAAAGGCATCATACCTAAAGAATATAATACAAAAACAACTAAAATCACGAAACTATAAACCCAATGACTATTTAGAAATTTTTTATAAGAAGAAAAATAATCTAAAATAAAATCCTTAAAAGTCAGATTATTAGGTATCTTAAAATATTTCTTAAAAATATATTTTTCTTTTTTAGACATAATATTAAAAAAAAGATAATTACTTAAATATATTCCTATTTGAAATTTTTGTGAAAGCTCTGTTGCAAAAGATTATAACACTTGTTTAAAACCTTTTGAGGCAATTATAGATATTAACAATATTACAAACAATAATCTACAATATTACAAACAATAATCTACAATATTACAAACAACATTACAAACAAAATCATAAACAAAGTACAAACAAGATCATAAACAAAGACATATATATTTCGTAAATATTATAAACTTATTAAACACACAATAAAACCATATGAACTTAATCACTTCTTTAATCTCAGGAATTTTAGCAGCTTTCACACCTTGTGTAATAGTATTGATTCCTGCATTGATATATCGCTTCTCGAATGAAAATAAACCACTCATAGAATTAAGCAAATTTTCTATATCATTTCTAATAGTCTATGGTCTGAGTGCCTTATTCCTAGCTAAATTACTTAGTTCTGGTTTTCGTTATGGTCTTCAATTAGGATTAGGTATTCTGTTTATAGTCATGGGTTTTTTGGCTTTAATAAAAAGATTTAATCCTCTCAGTTTTCAACTGATAAAAAACACATGGTTATTCGGAATAGTTTTTGCATTAATAGTTTCAGTTAATCCTTGTGTCTTTGCATATCTTGGTGTTTTAATGGGAACCACCAGTACCTTGTTACTGCCATTTTCAATGTTAGCATTTGCAATTGGTTTAGTAATTCCTGCGATTGTCATTGCAATATTCGGAAATCAACTTCTCCTAAAAATAAACAAGGCATCTAAAGTGATGCACCAATTATCGAACGGAATGAATTTTTTGCTTATGATAATAGGTGCTTACATGATATATACCATTAAACATTTTGGAAATAGTGACATTCTCGTTACAGGAGTGTTATTGCTACTGACATTCATAATAATACTTCGTTCATTCTATTTTCTAGATGACAAAAAAAAATTATTACGACTAAAAAACATAATCTTATTATTAGCCTTACTCATTATTCTATTCGCAGTCATTTTTCATTGTGATGCACATATTAAAAAAAATAATCTAAACGCAAATTCGATTGGAACTGATAACCCATTCAATATAAATAAGTTATTAGGAAAAAATATCCCTTCGGAATCAGACACGCCTACTTGTAGTTCCGATGTTACTTCTTGTAAAGTGTGTACTCGTTGCGTCACTATTTTTTCAATCGGAACCCTTTTAGGTTTCATGGCAATTTTCTTAGCATACAAATTTAAAGATTAAATTCCTGTTATAAAAACACTGAAGTAATGTCTGAAAAATTTTTGAACGAGAAAGTTAATACATAAAGATCATCAAACATTGTAGAACATCTTATTATGACAGAAATAAAAGAATTTCAAAATACCTATAATAACATAAATCAAATAATATTTTGATCGCACATCATTACGAAGCTATAACAAAATATTCAAATGCCTTACGTGTCTTAAATTAACTTGAAAAAATAATAAAATAAAAAATTAAAAGAAAAGAAAATATACTTTTAGGATATCAAAGGTAAATTAGTTCCTTGTTCTGAAATTACATTTTTTGAACTATGTACTTCATTATCTGATAAATCTAGTCTGTTTAATTTACCGAATAAATAATCCCAATCATTAATCTTCAAAACAGAGCTTTTTTTCAAAGGATCATCCAATGTTCTTTTAGAAGACAATAAAACATACAATAAAAATCTTTCTTTACTAAAAAAACCTTGTCGTTTATAAAAAATTTTTTTAGAATTAAATTCATCATAAGCATAATCCACAAGATCATCAAAAGTATCTTGATGTATTTCAATCAATAAAAAAGCATCAGGAGATAAACCTGCACTAACTCTTCCTGTTTTAACATCAATTTTGAATTCTTCATCACTACCATTATTTAAATGACCTAAAAAATTTATTACAGGCACATAATTTAAAAATCTATTAAATTCAGCATTTGAAGTTCTAAAATCTCTTCTACCTGTCAAAACATCAACTGAATCATCATAATATGCTAAACAATAACCATACTCAGAACAGAATTCCAAATCATAAGGATTATCAGGAGTCATATTAAAACATTCAGCATCCGTTTGACAAACAAGATATGAACTTAAAGAATGGTGACAAGTTTTTTCATTAAAACCTGAAGATGGAAAAAATTTTGAAACGTGAAAATCACTTGAATAATAATCACCTATTAAATCACAAGAATCAACAGTATAAGGATTATCATCTATGCAATCAGAATCTTTTTCACAAAGATCAAAAGTAATATAATCACAAGAAGACTCAGATGATAAATTCTTATTTAGATGAATCAAACCAACTTGATTTTCAAAATTAATCCCTTCAACAAAAGATGAACTGAAACAATCATCTAAACTAATTGATTTAACAATTGGAGAATATCTACAATAATGTTCAAGACCTTCATCAACTGTTAAATTATAAATTGAAGAACCATGAGTTTCAAACGAAGGAATCTTATCATTACAAGCGCCATGTATATTATAATTTTTATCAAAATAATTACAAAAACCACCGAAACAAAGATAAAATTTATTTGTAGTTTCATCAACACAATCATCATTTGATTTACAAGAATAATCAGACTTTAGATAATGATTACAGGTTCTAAATCCTAGATTAAAATTAAATTCACAAACATCTTCAGTATGATAACCCCTACCATTAGGAGTTTCAACAGAACATTGATCATCAGAATTACATCTAAAATCTTTCAAAAAACTATAATGAACACAATAATTATTACTAACCGAAGGACCTTTTAATATACATATATCAGAAGTCAGGTTAGAACCATCATCACAATCACTATTAACAGTACACTCATCACTCAAAGTATTAATTGCATTAACAGGATTAATTATCATCAAAGATAAAAAAACCACAACAAGCAATAACAAAAATGTTTTCTCAAAATTTTTTTTCAGCATAATCACCACCATTTATAATTTTAACTAATTTTTATCAATAATATTTCTCTCACAATATTTTTATTTCAAACTAAGATTTTTCAAACGCATTTTCCAAAAAAGATCTAAATGAAAAACCCTTATTATTGGAAAAAGCACCTTCCAAAAAAGACTCAAAAGTGAACTTTTTAGAAGGATTTGAAAAAGCGCCTTCCAAAAAAGACTCAAAATAAGTCGAATTTGAAATTGAACAATTCATAAATAAAGTCGGTTTAAGCTTGTTTGTTCCGCAAAGATTAATATCAGAACAATTCCTTATTTTAAAACTTTGTCCGGAATTGTTTTCAGTACAAGAAGACCATTGAGTACAAGTCCAATTCTCAACACAAGGGGTTTCTTCTAAATCCTTAAAAAACATTTTATTCAATAGTTTTTTGAACAGATCAGAGAGTTGTTTTTCAAGTTGATTCCTCATATGATATTGTTTATCTAATTTATTAAAAAGAGTGTTCAAAGGTTGTTTTAATTTAAGATTTGATACATTTTGATAACTATTGTTCAGACTGATAAACATAAATTGCAATTTTTCCTGTAAATAAGTTGTGTTTGTTTTATTTAATGTTAAGTTGATCAAAGTACAATTTGTATTACATCCGGATATACCTTTATCTGAATTCAAAGTTCCTAAATCGCATTCCTCTCCTTTTTCTACCAGTCCATTTCCACAAACAGGTTTAGTTTTATTACAGTCTGCAGATTGTTCTAGTTCTGAAGGCTTTGAATGTGGATTCTTGCAATTATTCAAATCAATACAATGCCTAACTCTTTCGTTTGAATCTTTACAGACCCAAGAAGTACAATCCCAATCCTCAACACATTTTGTTTTATTAATGATAGTCTTATTTGAATCTTCATGTTTAATTGGAGTGAATGAACCTCCGCCTCCGGAAGATCGTGTATAACATCCAGTCTTATCTAAGACGCAAGTTGATTTACAAGTCAAGGTTCCAGCATTAAAACCAAAAGAACTACAAGTCTTACTATTCAAATTATTAGTATCACATTCTTCTCCTGATTGAATAATACCATCTCCACAACCAATGACCGTGATATTAATACTTGCTAAATAATTTTGTGGTGTTGAACAATTATTGTTTTCTCGACAACCTGTCAAGTTTGCAGTAATAGTATATGTTCCAAAAGAACTATAAATATGGGAATAGATAGAACCATTTGTTTGATTAGTATCATAGGTGGTTTGGTTGTCTCCCCAATCAATAGTTATATTTGTTGAATTGATGTAATTGATCCTTAGTTCTATAGTTTCATTTGAACTTTTTTGTACTGTTTGATTTCCACTTATATTAAATTCATCAGTATTTATTGAAACATTAAAATGAACAAAATCAGATTGTCCACCATCATCATCAATTATTGAAAAATTTATCACATAAGTTCCATCTGTAAGATAATTGTGAGTTATATTATTAGTCCCGTTAACAGTTTCACCTGTCGTGTTTTGACCATCACCCCAAAAAACAGTTATTGTGTGAGTATCATTCGTTCCATTATCCATAAATATTGGTTGAAATGAAAATTGTTTGTCAGGGTTTTGAATAAAATCCCAAGTCAAATTATATGGATTAGTATTTAATATTGTAAGGTTTATTAATTGTGTCTTTTCATTTTGAATATCATTGATTGTAACATTTATCAAATATGGAGTTCCTTGTTTATTATCGACAAAAGTGTGATTTATCTGAAATACTGAAGTTTTATTTTCAAAATGATTCACAATCCCATCATCAAAATCAATAGTTATGTTTGTTGGCGTTTGAAAACCGGTAAAATTTATATTAAATAATATGTTATTGCCTTCAAAATAACCATTAGTAGCGTTTATGGTAGTATTTATTGTTCCGTTAAAAGTGGTTTGATTTGAAGTATTTGTTGCATTTTTTATCAAAGGTAAATAGTCAAAAACACCTTCTGTTAAGTTATAAGGACTATCCCCTATCCCATCTCCATCTGAATCACTGCCATTATAATCTTCATAATAATTACCTCCTAAATAAGATCCTCCTACAATATTCGTTCCCAAGATTTTACTTATGTTAAAATAATTGTTGGTGTTTGTATCAAAATAAACATTTTGAGGATTATTACTAAAATAATTATTATAAAAAATATTTCCAGAAGCTCCTGAGCTAAAAATAACACCATAATTAGTATTTCCAGATAGGTTGGAATTTTTTATTGTATTATTATTTCCTGCAATATTTACAGAATAAGTATTATTATCACCAGATAAATTAATTATTTTGTTATATGATCCTTCAAGATAGACTTCACTAGAAGTAAAGCTTGCTTTTGAATTATTAATCGTATTATTATTTGCTCCAAAAAAAAGATTTATTCCACTCATAAAATTAGTATTATTGATTTGTATCCTATCTAAATAATTATTACTTGAAATCATCTGGATTGCGTACGAAGAAGTATTTGAGAATGACAAGTTAATCAGTTGATTTTCATCTCCCGATTCTAACACCACTCCTAAAGATCCAGTATTTTTGATTGTAACATTTTGAATCAGATTATTGTTTCCTGTAAAAAAATGTATTCCATTATTAGGATTGATTATTTCTGAGTCCAATAATTTGTTGTATGAACCTTCAATCTTTATTGCAGAATCCCCATTATAATCACCCAAAGAATCAATCTCTCTTAAAGTATTATTACTACCTATTATTCTGATATCATTGTCCATATTCAAAGTTAAACTTATATTTTGAATAAGATTGTCTGAACTGTTTTGGATGATTATTCCTGTTAAAAAATATTTTATCTCACAATTTCGTAATGTTATTTTATCGCCCGTTATATTGAACATCAACCCTGTTCGATTCGAACTTTGATTTCCTAAAAAGATTGAGTTATTACAATCAAAAGTATAATTTTCTCCTTTAAGAAAAAACACCCCGTCACCACCAACATCATTAAAACTGTAATTTCCTTGACAGATGCTCAATTCAGAACTAGTTTGATTAAAAATAGTATTTTCATCTCCGCCCGTTGGAGTATAACAAGCACTTACAGGCACAATTGACAAGATGGCTACTAAGAACAACAAGCCCAATATTATTGTTTGTTTTTGTTTCATTTTTAAGCAGTCACACAAATTCCTTCTTTACAGATCTTTGATTTACCACAAACAAATCCATCACTTAGTTTTTCATGCGAACAACCTTTTTTTGTTTGAATATCTTTAGTGCAAGAATTTCCATCATCACAAATGGTTAATTTAGATGGGTTTTTTGTTTTTTTATCTGCTGATTTGTTTTCTTGCTCAAATCCATTTTCTTTAGATTCTTTCTTATTTTTTGAGTCAAATATAGAACCAAAAAAATCATTTATTGAACCAAATAAACCTTTTTTAGATTTTGGTTTCTCATAGATTATCCTTCCCGATTCAATATTCTGATAAAAATCCAATAATATGGTTTTTGAGCTCAAGAGATTCTCCAAAGTTTTTTCATCTAGTTGAATGATTGCATCAGGATTTTTATATTGACCTTCTTTTAAAAATATTTTTTGTAGATCTAACTCATATTTTTCTTCAAAATGATCATTTCTAGTTACTATAACATTTACTTTTGTTTGTTTGAAAAAATCTTCATAAAAACTATTTATTGATACCTTTTCGTTGTCAGTCCCCTTATCGGTTTTGTTATTATCGGTTTTTAGTTTATCATTTAAAGGTCCTTGTTCATGACTTTTTAATATTGGATCTTTGTATGATTGCTTTAGGTCATTCAAGAATTTTTGGGTGCAAGATTTCTTGGCTTTAAGATAAGCTGGTAATAAATCTTCTTTCGATAATTTTAATTCACCAACTTCTTTTGAATATTTTCCTATTGAAGAGCCGGGTCTTGAAAAAGAGTTTTTCTTGATCTCAGACCTAGAGTGATCTTCTGACCGATAACTTTTTGATTTTAGTTCATTTTTTAAGGTTTCTAAATCATCACAATTTATTGAAGGTAAAGGTTCCTTATAGATTGCAAACCTACAATTTTTTTCTTTTTGATAAAAAATGTTTATTAGTAATTCATCTTTATTGTTTATTTTACTGTTGATGGAAGATATATTTTTTAAATCTCCACAGTTCAATGTTAGAATTTCTTTTGTAAATAATCTTTTTCGTAGATTAAAATTCATTAGGTCTCTCACTGGACCTGAAAAACTAATGAATCCTGAACCAACGGTTTCTACGCCATCTAAATATTCTGCCAGATCTAAAAGATCTTTTGAATCCCGAACTTGTTTTTTTGCTTGTTGTAGATCATTTTCTGAAATTGTTATTCTTGTCGGCAAAATATTTACTTTCGGTTCAAATTTGAACCCTGGTTTTTTTAATCCGCTTGCTAAGTTTAATTTTGAGACTCCTGGAGTTAAAACATTCATATGTATTTTTCTGTTGAAGTTCAAAAGATCCAACTTGCAGGATTTCAAGAATCTTTCAGTTTTTGTTTCACCAAAATAGCTTCCTTCTTGAACTTCTGGATGAAAATAATCACAAGAATGTATTAATAGTTGATTATTTACAGGATTTACTTCTATATCATCTATATAATTTTCATCAACTGAATAAAGTGGAAAATAAGAACCATCTTCCAGACTAACATAGTTTATTGTTGATTTTTTATTTACCATATCATATTCTGCATAGAAAATTCCTTTTGGAAGATTATCTTCTCCAAAGTATTTATTATCAAATGCAAAATCTAATAATTTTGTTGTTGATAACTTATTTTCAGGTATTATGGCTTCCAAAATATAATCAGGATCTATATTATTTGTTGCTGAATTTTTGCTTGCTTCAAAAAATCGATCGGCACGTACCATATAAAAATTATTTTCTTTGAAAAAAATTATGAATTTTCCATCTTCCGAAAATTTATAATAATTAGTATTTGGTAATTTATTTGTTGGAGCCAATGTTTTGTGATCAACTGATTTAACAAGATTATAATTTTGTCCATGTTCTAGATTTAAAGTGAAAATTAATTTATCAGTAGCGGTTTCTGTGCTTTCTGTATTCGACTTTGCACTCACCAATACTTGATAAGGTTTTTCTGGATTGAAAAAATATGCTTTATTAACACCTAATTTAGAAGAATCGAAAAAGGAATCATAAAGACCTATCTTGTTATTTACTATTGTCTGAAATTCTGTCGGAAATTCTCTTTGTAAGTCACTTATTCTTTTTGATTCAAATTGATCATTTTCAGACCCAGTATAATATGATTTTACCTTAAATTCATTGTGTTGGTCATTAGTTCCTTTTGATAAGAAATATATTTTATGATCTTCTTTATTCCAATCTAATAATAATTGATTGGTGAAATCATGTTGATAGAACGCATTTTCTTTCAATATATCAAAATGACCAATATAAGTTCTTTTACTTTGATTGAAAGAAACGATTCGGTAATCTACTCTTCTATCTTGAGATCCTTCTTTCGGAGCTACAAAAACTCCGTAGATGAATCTCTTTCCATCTGGACTGAATTCAGCTCCGGTTAATGAACTTTCTACATTTCTATGAGGTAATATCTCTTCTGAACTTTTTTTGTAAAGTTCATAAGTACTTGTAGTGGTTGCTCTGTACACATAGTTGTGTTTCTTGCCTGTGGGATCATATCTTGCATTCTTGAAAGTTTGTTTTTGAGTTGAAGAATCAAGTGTTGATTGACCTGAACTTTCTGTTGTTGATTCAGATCCTGTTGTTGTTTCTTGAGAATCTGATGATCTTTCTATAGTTCCTGATTCATCTGTCAAACATTGTTCTTCTGCTGAATCCCATTCATATCCTTGGTTTAAACAATCTGCTTCTTCTTCTGAATCTGCACAATCACCTTGTATTTCCACATAAAGATTTTCGTCTTCACAACAAGCATCTATTGAATCCACACAATCATTACTGCTTTCACAATAGAATTGCCCTTCTTCTCGGCATTCATAAGCGTTTTCATTAAGACATTCTCCTTCAAAATAATTATTTCCTTCTTCAGCACAAGTTAATTCATCGTATGTTTCAAAACAAGTATCAAGATCTGATGAGTAATACTTATCTTCTTCTTCACAATTTTTTTCTTTTTCTGTTTCAAAACAAGTTTCTAAAGATTCACTCCAAAAATAACCATTTTCTCCACAAGCATAATCTCTTACATCTTGTTCATCATAACAATCACCTTCTAACCACACCATACCTGAGTCTAGACAATCATATTCTTCTTCAGTTATACAATCTGCACTTGCCCCATCAACATCAGATCCTAGTCTTCCATCACATTCTCCAAATTCTGATGAACCTCCATCTAAATTACACCTACCTTGATCAACACAACTAGTTCTACTTGAGTCTTCACATTCCCCTAATTCTTCTATATATACATCATCTGGATTAGGACAACAATAAGGATCTTGATCTATAGCATATAAGTCAACACATTCATCCATCATTTCTGAAAAGTGATCGTCCAAACACATATCTCCCATCTCTTCAGCATGATCTTCTAAACATACTAAGTCATAATATCCATCATAAGTTTCTACACATTCAGAACCGCTTGAGAAGTGATCTACTGATCCTCCAAAGTCTTGATCATTAAATTCTTCCATACAATTGTCTTCATAGTCTTCAGAAAATTGTTCCAGACATTGACTACCATAATCATCATCATAATAGGCTAAACATAATTCTTTCATCTCATCATCAAAAGATCCTGACTCACAAATATCATAACACTCCTGATTTCCATAAGTTCCTGCAAGTACTGGCTGTGATATTTTCAGACTGATTACAATCACTAATAATAATATTAATGCTATTTTTGTCAAATTATTTTTTCTTAACATTTGTTTAATCCCCCATTTCTTGATGATTTTTTAACCCTTCAAATTATTTAAAGATAAGATATGTATTCATTTTAAAAAAAGGTTTTATTTAAAAATACTTTGTAATAGTGCTTTTTTTCTGCACTAGTATTTTTATTAATCAAATAGACTTCATATTACTAAAAAAATCAATAATAATAAATAAAACAATAAATAATAAATAAATAATAAATAAATAAATAAATAATAAATAAATAATAAATAAAACAATAAATAAATAATAAATAAAACAATAAAAAAACAATAAATAAACAATAAAAAAAATCAATAACAATAAATAAAACAATAAATAGTAAATGAATAATAAATAAATAATAAACAATAAATAAAAACAACAAATTAATGAAGTCAGGATTTAAGAAATTATTTATGTTT
>Ga0256913_10001894_pt1 | contig 10689 bp, 9 predicted proteins | sample Axial_MatmetaG_FD_185970 | JGI IMG/M metagenome (GOLD analysis project Ga0256913, IMG submission 185970) | Deep-sea worm associated microbial mat communities from Axial Seamount, Juan de Fuca Ridge, Pacific Ocean - Axial_Mat | ecosystem: Environmental > Aquatic > Marine > Oceanic > Microbial...
AATAGATGCAGGATCGGAACCTATTTTTCTGAAATATTTTTTTAATGATGCATTTGCAAATGAACCGATTACTCCGGGTTCAAGACGTATCTGGTTCCCTTCATTTTCAACAGTTATATCTCTCCATGAATTATCTATTAAAACAAGCACTGAATCTGTGATGGCTTGCCCTGAAAGACTTGTCCCTGCTGCACGAAATGTAATTGGGATTTCCATCTCGTTACATTTTTCTATAATAAATTGTACTTCCTCAGAGCTTTGGACTTTAACAACAATTTCCGGAATTAATCTATAGAAACTTGCATCGGTTCCATAAGCAAGACGGTTGAGTTCATCAACATAAACTCTTTCTGATGGGATTATCTTTATAATATTATTATAAAGCTGTTTATATTTTTCTTCTTTTTTACTCAAATTATAGTTCATATTGTTTAATTGTTAGTTATTTACCACATGCTTGTTCAACATCTTCAATGGTTTTAGGAATGGGTGATTTACCTAGTACTCTGTGCCCACTTTCTGTTACAAGAACATCGTCTTCAATTCTGATACCGCCAAAGTCAAGATATTCTTCAACCTTATCATAATTAATAAAGTCAGCGTGTTTATTTTCACTCTTCCAATTCCTAAAAAGCTGCGGAATAAAATAAATGCCAGGTTCAACCGTAATCACAAATCCGCTATGAAGTTTTTTTGCCAGACGTAAATACGCTAATCCAAATTGATCGCTTCGTTGCGTCTCTTCATCATAGCCAACAAAGCCTTCACCAAGACCTTCCATGTCATGCACATCCAACCCGAGCATGTGTCCCAATCCATGCGGGAAGAAAAGAGCATGAGCGCCTTCGTTTACTGCATCGTCAACGTTACCTTTCATTAGTCCAAGTTCTTTTAATCCATTTGCAATTACTTTTGCAGAATTGAGGTGAATTTCCTTATAGCTAACATTCGGTTTAATTGCTTCGATAGCTGTTGTTTCAGCTTCAAGTACAATGTTGTAAATATCTTTTTGTCGTTGAGTGAATTTGCCGTTTACAGGAAACGTACGAGTAATATCACTTGCGTAGTGGAGCAAAGATTCAGCGCCGGAATCAAGCAGAACTAAGTCCCCCTCTTGCATAATATTTTCATGATGATGGTTATGCAGAGTTTCTCCGTGAGTGGAAAAAATTATAGGAAATGAAACACCATTACCACCGGCAAGCGCCAAACCTTCTACTGCACCGTAAACTTCACGCTCCAAAATGCCAACATCAGAAGCCCGCATTGCGAGTGTGTTCATCAAGTAGCTTATATCCAACGCTTTTTCTATTTCGGTAACTTCCTCATCAGATTTAATGGAACGCTGTTGAACAACCGCACGTATCAAATCTTTCGATGATTGATTATTCACTTGAGTAGGCCTGATACCAAGCCATCGATCGAAGTTTATCATTATCTCAGCTTGGTGCTGTGGTAAATAGTGAATTGTTCCGCCAGCTTGTTTATGGCTTGGCAAAGTATCGGTTAGTTCTGCAATCGGTTTCGTTTCGGATACTCCGACCTCAGAGGATTTCTCGCTGATCGATTTTTCAGGTCCCATCCAAATTATGTCGTCGATATCTCTGTCATTGCCAAAAATAATATCCATGTTATTATCAACGTCAATTACTGCTGCAAGATTTGGAGCATCAATTCCAAAATAATAAAGGAATGAGCTATCCTGTCTAAATTTATAAGTGTTTGAAGGATAGTTCATCGGAGTATCAACTGCACCTGGGAAGAAAAGTACTCCGGTTTTCATTATCTTTTTTAATTCATTCCGTCTTTTAATATATGTTTCGGATGAGAACATCTTGCCTCCGTACTTTTAATTTTTCAATAGGGAAATATATATAAATTGAAGTTATTATGATTATAGAGTAAGAGATTTTTCTTATTCCCATGAAGTCTGTGTATTCTTTTATTGATGTCTTGAGCTATTATTAGCACGCTGATTAAACGGATGTAACAGATTTGCATGACTAATATAAAACCTTGGTCTTTGTATCTCCGGTATAATTGTGTTAGCATACACGTAGATTTACCACTTCGCTTATCAATCTACATTACGACTTGTATTTATAATAATTGATGGGGCAACTTATTCCTACTTAGCGGGATGCACCATCCTTACATTTTGTATTGTTCGGTTTTGAAGAATGAAAATCTTCGTTCCCTACAACAAGGAATCCCGTAGGGATTGCATTATTATAGAAAAGAAAAGTACAACCAAAGAGAAATAAAAAATCCCATTGGGATTTTGGGCGTTACTACAATAATTTGATGGTGTCTCTGTGGTGAAAATATGTTTAGAAGCGCTATTTAAAAGAGGGAAGGCTGCCATGGTAGAGGGCAGAACCATAGCAGCCTGGTTTGTTATAGTAGAAAGATTGTAAAACAAACTTCCCACCATAATTTTAAAAACAATAAACTAAACAATCAATTTTTCTAGGACGAAATTAATAATTGTGTATTAATAATAACAAGGTAAAATTTTTTACCCACCTATAAGATTTGTCCTTTTAACAATGTAATTTGAAAAGTTGTTCCTTCGTTAACAACGGAATGTTTAACAACTATTTTGCCCTTGTGGTAATCTTCGATAATCCTTTTAGAAAGACTTAAACCTAAACCCCAACCTCTTCGTTTGGTGCTGTAACCGGGACGGAAGACATCCTTTCGATGTTTTAAATCAATGCCTTTCCCATTATCCGAAACTTCAATAAAAACGTGTTTATCATCTTCGGATATCTTGAAATTGATTTCACCTTTTTGTCTTTCAATTGCGTCAAGTGCATTTTTAATTAGATTCTCGATTACCCATTCGAACAATTCAACGTTTAACATCACTTTTATATTTTCTGAGCCAGAGAGAGTGATCTTAATGTTCTCTCTTGAGCTAGGTAATCTGCGTTTAAAATACTCAATAACTTTTGAAAGAACTTCCGTTAAATTCTCTTCTTTGAAAGATGGTTTTGAACCGATTTTGGAGAAACGGTTTGCTATTTTATTCAGTCGTTCAAGATCGTTGCTCATTTCATCTGCAATATCTACAACTTTAATCGGATTATCGGAGTTGATTCTTAAAATTTCATTCCAACCCATTAAACTTGATATAGGAGTGCCCAATTGATGTGCAGTTTCTTTCGCCATTCCAACCCAGATGTTGCTTTGTTCATTTTTCTTTAAGTAACTGAAGCTGAAGTAAGCAATAATTATGAACATTATTGCTGAAACAATTTGAAGATAGGGGTAATATCTTAGCGCAGTAATCAAGCTGGAATCGCCAAAATAAATTTTATTAAGCACTACTTCATTCTGCCCATAAACCGCAATCGGTTCATTTAACTCACCAAACTCCTTTATCTTTTCTTGGAGGAAAGCGACCAGTTGTTCTTGTGTCCATGTTGAATCGATATCGAGATTTCTAATACCTCCGCTCATTCCGTCAAGAGCGACATTGTCTAAAGAATCGGTAAGTATCAAAGGGAAATCAATTCTTTTAATTACGTCCAGTAGAAAAGTAAAATCGGTATTGGACGCATTAAGATCAGCAATTTGTTGTAAACTGGAAGCATATAGTTGTGCTATTTGGCGTTCTCTGGATTCAAGTTTTTGGATTAATGATTGAGTGTAGATGTAAGTAGCCAAAGCTATTATCATTGCAATAGCGAGCAGTACAATTTTTATTTTAACGGACGCCGGTCCTCCGGCCATCTTAGTTTTCATGCAAATCAGCTTTGGAAATTATTACGAAGAAAAATACCACTTTAAAAATGGGTATTCAAGGGATATAATAATGGCTTATAATTCTATAGTTTGACTTCGTTTTGGCCCAACGGAAATTATACCAATTTCGAACCCGGATTTTTCGGAAATAAAACCAAGATAATCTTTTGTCTCTGCAGGAAGATCATTATAATTTTTAATTTCGGTAATATCGGTTTTCCAGCCAGGTAAAGTTTCATATATCGGAGTAACTTCATCCAGAATATCAACTGAAGTAGGGAAGGAATTCAATTTTTTCCCATTAAGTTCGTAGCCGACACAGACTTTAATTTCATCCAGATTGCTCAGTACGTCAAGCTTAGTAATTGCTACCTTGCTTATTCCGTTGATCATCCTTGAATAGTTTACAAGAAAAGCATCGAACCATCCGCATCTTCTCGGACGCCCGGTTGTAGCGCCGAATTCATGTCCCCATTGTCTTAATTGCTCACCTTCTTCACCAAGCATTTCTGTTGGGAATGGTCCCAATCCTACACGAGTTGTGTAAGCTTTTACAATTCCGAAAACAGAAGTCACTTGAGTAGGCGGAATTCCGACACCGGTACAAGCACCACCTGAAGTAGGATGCGAAGAAGTGACATAAGGATATGTGCCATGGTCCACGTCAAGCAATGCACCTTGAGCGCCTTCCATGAGAATAGACTTCCCATCTTTAATAGCCGCATCCAGATATGAAGGAACATCGGTAATGTACTGATCAATGGCTTCATCGAAGGCGAGATATTCTTTCACTATCGCGTCAACGTCAAGTTCTTCCTTATCGTATAACTTTTTGATTATATTGTTTTTCTCTTCAAGATTTGTTCGTATTTTTTCTTCAAGAACTTTTCTATTTAAAAGATCAACAATTCTGATACCTTTTCTATCATACTTGTCAATGTAACAAGGTCCGATTCCTCTGCCTGTTGTGCCTATTTTGTTATCGCCGCTTTCACGAATTGAATCAAGGATTTTGTGGTACGGCATAATTAAATGAGCGTTTTGACTGATAAATAATCTGCCTTTGATATTGATACCATGCTTTTCAAGGAACTTTATTTCATCAAGCAAGGCATTCGGATCAATAACAACACCGTTACCGATAACACACTCGCGACCTTCACGCAATATCCCCGATGGAATAAGATGAAGAATATATTCGGTATCGCCAATTACAATTGTATGTCCGGCATTAGCTCCGCCTTGATAACGGGCAACTATATCATACCTGTCACTTAAAATATCAACAATTTTTCCTTTACCCTCGTCGCCCCACTGGCTGCCAACTAAAATAGTCACACTCATATTTGATCTCAAATTTAGATTTTTAGAAAATGTTTTTCTTAATTAAGGAGAAGTTATTATTTTGCAAAACTCTCCGCAGCTTCATCAACAGAATTATAGTTATCAAAAATTGTAATTAATTTTGTGATTACTAAAAGACTATTGATTTTCTCAGTTGCATTAGCCAAAACCAAAGAACCACCACCGTTTTTGACTGATGTATAACCGCTGATCAACATTCCTAAGCCGGTACTGTTCATAAATTTAACACCGCCAAGATCCACAATTATATTCTTTTTATTTTCTTCTAGCAATTTATGCAACAGATCTTGAAATTCTTGTGAATCTGGACCGCCCATTACATTTCCTTTTAGTGCAATTACAACTGCACCGTATTTTTCGCTTGTTTTTATTTTCATAGCAGTTCCATATTTATTTGTTAAAAAAGTACTTTTTAATTTAGTGAAAAGGAAATTAATATAATTAAATATAAATAATTATATTGTTTGTTAAGTTATTGAAACTGTTTGAAAAAATAAAGAATTAAATCAAATTTCGTGCGCTATTCGGTAAAATTGAATGGAACATTGACTATTTTATGCCGTCTAACAAGAACAAATTAACTAATAAAGAAATTGAGGATAAAAATCCGAATCAAAGTAAAGATCAAGACTTTATATTGATCCGAGCTTATATTGATGGAGACGAAGCGGCATTCGAAAAATTGTTACTGCTTCATAAAGACAAGGTTCGTAATCTGATCTTTCTCACTTTGGGTGATTCTGAGTTTGTGGACGACATAATTCAGGATGTTTTCATTAGCGTTTATCATAAGATAAAGGAATTTAGGTTTGAATCTAAATTCACAACTTGGCTTTACAGAATTACAGTGAATAAATGCCGAGATTATCTTAGAAAAAAACGAGTAAGAAGCATTTTTACTCCGATAAAAGACTCTCACGAAAACATACAGTCCTCGGCAATGAGGACAGATATTGATATTCCACAACTTGTTAGAAAAGCGATTGAAAGGTTGCCTGAAAAGTTAAGGATACCACTGATTTTACGAGACATGGATGGATTCAGCTACAGCGAAATTGCTGAAAAACTTGACTGCGAAGTAGGCACTGTAAAATCAAGAATATTCAGAGCGCGAGAAAGTCTGAAAGCATTGTTAGAACCTTACCAAAGAGAGATGAATTTATAATTTTATAAATTCTCCTGAATTTTATTCTCACTTTAATTTTTTTACTATTTAAAGAAAATGTTTTCTGATTTGAATAACAAAAATAGCACATCGAAAATTAAAAGGAACTTACCAATAGTCGGATTAGTTGTCCTAACGGTTTCTCTATTGATTTGCTTTGGTATTGAGCAATTTGATAATTCTTCCAAAACGAATGAAAATGATTTATTAAGCGATCTTTATTCTAACACATTAAAGCCATTATTCTTAGAAGAAAAATTAACGAAAGAAGATGTGTTGAATTTTGCATTGTATAATAATTTGCCGGTAGATAAAAGAGAGAACAAAATCTTGGAAGTAAAAAACAACTCTGTCGGAGATGAAATTATTGAGATTAAAAAAGCGGATATAAAAAAAGATACCGATAACTACTCGAAGTTTGTTAATATAATGAATTTGGATAAGAGGCAGAAAAACGAGCTTGATAGCCTACTTGAAGAATTCAAAAAGAATATAACAAACACAATTTTTTCAGATGATGAACAAACCCTTGCTGTGGATGCACGAATTGGTCTTTTACATAGAGTGCTTCGTACGGAAATATTTGATTTTATCTCAAGAATAAAAACGAAGCGGAGCGTTGAACAACTTTATGCCGAACGCACTCTTGAAAGTTTCAATGAGGCGATTGAAAAAGAGAGGAATAAATCTGTAAGGAGTTATATATTTTTCACTCCGGATACCGTTATACAATCGGAAGCGGAATTTGTTAGAGGAAAAACTTCACAACCGGTAAACAAGAATGAATCCTCTGTATTCATGCCTGTATTAAAGGTAGTTTCTGAAAGTGATGCAACGAAGGAAGAAAAGGGCTTTTCATTTAACATGGATTCAAATGCTATCAAAGTTGTTCTATCTGATGATTTCCTTAAAAGCTTGGATATTGAGAACTATAACGAACTTAAATCCGTATTGGATAGTAGTTCTACCCAATTCGAAATTTCCATTGGGTTGCCTGATGAAAATGGCATAAAGCTCAGTATTACCGGCACTAATCCCGATTCTGCAAAAGAATATCGTTACGAATTTAACTTGGAAGATTTTGGAGATATGATCAATAATGCTGTAGATATTCCTTCACAATCATCTGTTGTAGATTGGGTTGAGTTTGGTGCAAATATGAGCTCACTTGCAGTTAAGTTACAAGAACTTGAATATGATTCATCAGATACCATTGATACTCTTGAGTACAAATAAAATGTTAAAACTTGATATAGAAAATAGTACCCAACAAAGGAAACTAGAATACTTGGTTCTATCGTTGATTGTTCTCGTTTTGTACAAGTTGTTTTATCCTACAATTGACGGTACAATATTTTCAATTGTAAACGATTTTCTGATCTATATCTCTGTTGCATTTGGATTTTATTATGCATCGGAATTTACAAGCAAAAGATTATCCAACCCTATTTCATTGGTTTTGAATGTAGGAATCCTTACAGCAATACTATTCTTTTTAACATCATTATCATCCGTTCTATTTGATAGTTTCAGAGATATTGAAGAAGTAAGCGGGTTAGGTTATACTTTTATTTCAATAGTTGTGTCGTTAATCTTTATTTCGTTTACAACATATATACTTTCGGTCATTCGCGAATTATTTTTCCTTAGGCAGAAAAGACCTACGGAAAAATATTTTAACGTAATGTTGGTCGTGATAACAATAGCATCGGTATCCGCAACGTTAGCCTATATATTTGAAGACCTTAAATTTGTTGAAAAAACATTTTACGTAGTTTCAATTGTAGTAATTGTTGTTAATTCTTTCAGAGTTTCGTGGATAGCATTCCTGACGAAGAAAGAAAAAATATTTTTGCTTGTCCTATCCAGTATTATGTCGGTATTATTCTCTTTGATTTCCGTTTCCTTAAGTGAAACAAATATTGTAGAGCAAGTTCTGTTCAATTTTTCAACCGGTGTGAATGTATTTATAAAATTGGTTATGCTATATAGCAATGTTTATTTCGGTATAGTTTTTATCACAACACTTTTTCATTTGCCTACGGCTGGAGCGTTTGATCAAAAGTCGGAAGAAGTTTCATCACTTATCGATTTGAGTAAGTTGATGACACAAGTTCTCGATTTTAAAGAGTTGGGCGACAGCATTACGTTAGCAACGAACAATGTTTGTAATTCGGATTCAGCTTGGTTAGTTACGGAAGAAAACGGCGAACATGAATTGGTTTCAGTAAACAATATCGGATATATTGAAGCCGATGGGATTACACGTGAGATATTGAAAGAGATTGAATTACCTATCAATAAACTTGTAACGCTCAATAAGAAAGCGGTAAAGGTTAAGGTCAAAGAGGATTCCAGAACGTTTATGTTTCACTCACTTGTTATAGTGCCTCTGAAAGTTCATAAGAAGAACAATGGATATTTGTTCGCTGTTAAGAGGCAAAAATACTACTTTGATGTTGATGAGAAAAAAGCGCTTGGTGCTTTTGCCGATTATGCCGCGGTTGCTTTGGAGAATGCCAAACTTATCAAAGAATCGATATACAAAGAAAGACTTGAAAGTGAACTTGATGCGGCAAGGAACATTCAATCAAGAATTTTACCGGATGAAACTCCTAAGTGTGACGAGCTTGATGTGGAAGCGTTGTTCGTACCTGCATTTGAAGTAGGCGGCGATTATTATGATTTTTTCAAACTTGATAATAACAGACTTGGCTTTGTGATTGCAGATGTTTCGGGCAAAGGCATTTCCGCTTCGTATATAATGGCGGAAGTGAAAGGCATTTTTGAATCGCTTTCCCGAGTGATAAGTAGTCCGAAAGAATTATTAATTAAGGCGAATAATATTCTTAAGAACAGTCTTGGCAAAAAAGATTTTGTTACGGCTATTTACGGAGTAATAGATATCAAAAGCGGCAAAGTAGTTTTTGCCCGTGCCGGACATATGCCTTTGTTGGTTTGTTCCGGTAAAGATATAAAATCGTTGCAACCCAAAGGTATAGGTCTTGGACTGGATTCCAGCGATTTGTTCAATTCAAATATAGATAATATGGAATTTCAATTAAATAATAACGATATTTTAATTCTCTATACTGACGGGGTTACAGAATCACAAAATTCCTATAATGAAGATTTTGGAGACGAGAGGTTTTACGAAACGATTATTAGTAATTGTGAAGAAGAACTAAGTGTTCTTACAAACAAGATCTTCAGAAAAGTAAGTTTGTTTTCTAAAGACAAAGAACAGCATGATGATATAACCCTGGTTTTATTTAAGTGGAAGAATAATAACAAAATGATTGGAGAAGTTTAATGGCTGATTTTAAAGTATCATCCAGAGAGCAAGGTCAAATATGCATTATCGATGTCGGAGGATATCTTGATGCCCATACTGCTTCGGAGCTTGAAAAAGAATTCGAGAAATTGATTGAGGACGGACAGTATAAAGTCGTAGTTAATTTTAGCGACTTAAATTATATAAGCAGTGCCGGGCTTGGGGTATTCATGGCTTATGTAGAGACGATGCGGGAACATGGAGGCGATATCAAATTTACCAACCTGAAGGAAGATGTATATAGTATATTTAATCTTTTGGGATTCCCGATCCTCTACGAATTTTTCGACCAAGAAGAAGATGCAATTAAAAAATTTAATCAATAAATGTTAATTTGAATTTAATAGAAAACATAGAGAAGAAAGAACTTATCATCAATAGTTCTACCGATAATTTATCGGATGTGCGGGCTTTTATTCAAGCTGTGTGGAATTCGTACGGCTATGATGAAAAGGAAGGAAAGAATGTTGTTGTTTCTGTTGATGAAGCCTGCACTAATATTATCAAACATGCTTATCATTTCGATACGACAAAAACCATTAAAATAAAAGTTGAAAACAAGAAAGATAGATTTATTGTAAAGATAACCGATACAGGAAGCCATTTTAATCCTAACGGAATTCCCGAACCGAACATCCCTGAAAAATTGAAAAGCAAAAAAGGTGGAGGACTCGGGATTTACTTAATGAAAAAATTAATGGACGAGGTAAAGTATTCGAACAAAGGAAATAAGAACGAATTAATTTTAGTTAAATATCTTAACTGATAATTATGCAAACCGATCATAAAACTGTACTCAGAAACCTATCTGCACTTGTAGATTTTAGCAACTTAATAAATTCCAGTCTGGACATAAAATTCATTCTGAACAATCTTTTACTCACATGCCTTGGAAAATTTCACACGACCAGAGGAGCGGTTTACCTTGCAAACAAAAACGGTGCTCTTTATTTAAGCGCAGAGAAGGGAATTCTCAAAGGCAATAAATCTATCCCGACCGGATTAAACACCCATAATTATAAAACCAGTGAAGAGTTCAATAATTACCTGAAAGAAAATAAAATTGTTTTGGTTC
>Ga0256913_10001895_pt1 | contig 10683 bp, 11 predicted proteins | sample Axial_MatmetaG_FD_185970 | JGI IMG/M metagenome (GOLD analysis project Ga0256913, IMG submission 185970) | Deep-sea worm associated microbial mat communities from Axial Seamount, Juan de Fuca Ridge, Pacific Ocean - Axial_Mat | ecosystem: Environmental > Aquatic > Marine > Oceanic > Microbial...
AAATCAGATAATAAAGATAAAACTCTCATACAGATATTACAATCATTTCAACCTAATCTTGCTCTAATATTTTGTGCAACTAAGGTCAAAACTACAGAACTATCCGATACCCTACATAGCAAAGGTTTTGATGTGGCAACTCTCAATGGTGACCTAGAACAGTATGAACGACAAGAGATGTTATTGCAGTTTGCAAATGGTACACTACCTATTTTGGTAGCAACTGATTTAGCTGCAAGAGGATTAGATATAGAGGGTATAGATATTGTTATCAATTATGATATACCAATGAAACCCCAAGATTACACTCACCGTATAGGTAGAACAGGTAGAGCCGATGCCAAAGGTTTAGCTATAACAATCTGTGATGATTATGCTATAAGAAAACTTGAATATATAAGACCATCTCTAGCAGTAGAAAACACAGACCAACTTAGACCAAATAAAAACTTCTTACTTCAAGGAAAATATGCAACTATATGTCTTGATGGAGGAAAAAAGAAAAAGCTAAGAGCAGGAGATATACTAGGTACTTTATGCAAAGATATAGGATTAGATGTTAAAGATATTGGCAAGATTAATATATATGATAAGAATAGCTTCGTTGCTATTGATAAATCTGTTATCAAAAAGGCTTATAATGGTCTCAAAAATGGCAAGATAAAAAATAAAAAGTTTAGGGTTTGGTGGTTGTAACCACTACTCTAGGTATCTCCATGGATAATTGTGTCATAACTTCATAAGGTATAGTAGCTATCTGTTTACTAGCATATTGTGCATTATCTACTATACATACCTCATACTTATCTGTTTCTAAAGAGATATAATCCATAGAGACTCGTCCTAATATTGCTAAGCCCTCTGCTGTAATAAATGGTCTAAAACTATTTGACCTCATCCAACCATCACCATATCCTAAATCATAGGTAGAGACTATCATCTCTTTGGGTGTGATATATATTCCACCATATCCTACTCTACTACCTTTTTTCAATACTCTACTAGCAACTCTAGTAGCCCAAAGAGATAATACAGGTCTAAGTTCTAAACTATTATAAACCTTTGGCAATTGATTATATCCATATGCACCAATTCCTAAACGGATTAAATCCTCGTTTCTACAATCTAATCTCAAAGCTGTAGCAGAATTAAAAGAGTGAAATCTAATATTTTTAAATCCAAGGGATTTAACTCTGTTTTTAACAGACCCAAACTGTTTTTGTTGCCAAAAAAGCTCACTACTTAACTCATCAGCAGAGCGATTATGAGTCATTACTCCTATTAGATTTAGTTGTTGTCTATTTATAAGTTCTAGTGCCTTTTCTAACTCATTTATTGATACACCATTTCGGTGCATTCCTGTATCTACTTTTAACTCTACAGTTGAACCTTTTTGTGCTAATAAAATATCATCTAAACTATTTAGTGCAAAAGAACATTTTTCATCAATTATAGCTCTATCTCCTAAAATTAGTATCTGTTTGAAATATTGTTTTATCTGTTTTGCTTGACTATAAGTTCTAACAACTGCTTGAGTCAATCCAAATTGATATGAAAGTTTAGCCATAAGTTCTAATCCATGCCCATAAGCCTTATCTTTAAGTACTATTGCTATTTTATCTTTTGAACCACATTTTAGACTAAATTGTTGTAGATTATGAAAAAAGTTTTCTCTATTTATCTTTATAAATGCCATGTGTAATTATAACCAAATATCTTTTTGGGATAGAATTAATTCTACTTCAAAAGAGGTTTTTTAATTTTTATTGGTTATACTATTAATCTAGGTTAGTTATTTTAGGGAAATAAATATTATTTATTGTTAAGGAATAAAATGTATAATCAAAAACGGATAATTAAAATATTACTATTTGCTGTTATTTTACAACTACTTCTATTTTTGTTCTATTATATATATATAACATTTATAAAAACAACTTATATATCTCATATTACTCCTCATGTAAATATTATTAGTCAACAGAAAAAATCTCTTCCAACTTCTCTTGAATTTAGTAAAGTTATAGAGTATAAAGTTACACAAAAAAGATTAGTTGAAAAACTCAAACGAATTGCTCCACACACTAAAGAGGATATTATTGCAATAAAAAATAAATTTGTAAGACCTATTTTATACACCAAATCTATACCATTATCAAAACTTAGTATCCAACAGAAGAAACAGAAATTTATAGATATGATGATACCCTCTATATTAGTAGCAAAACAGCAATTAAAATATGAACAAGAAAGAGTAGCTAAACTTATACTCCAAAAAAATATTTCAGACAAAGAGAAAGAGTGGTTATCTCAAAAGAGAAAAAAATTTCAAGCACTGGATAACTATGAACTATATAATAAAATGGAGACACATCCTACAAGTATTATTATCGCACAAGCAATTATAGAGAGTGGTTGGGGAACCTCTAAATTTTTTCAAAGAGCTAATAATGTATTTGGTGTATGGTCATTTGATAATAAAGGAAAAAGAATTTCTGCTTCTAAAAAACGAGGGAATAAAACCATATATCTAAAAAAGTATCAAAATATAGAAGCATCTATATATGACTACCTTTTAACTCTATCAAAAAAAGATGTTTATAAAGAGTTTAGAAAGAAAAGATTAGAGACCAAAGACCCATATCAACTTGCTGATTATCTTACTAAATATTCAGAAGAGAGAGAAGTATATACCAAAAGAGTTAAAGATATGATAAAGAAAAATAGATTAGCAGTATATGATAAATATCAGTTAGATTTATAGATATAGGATGTGGGAAGTCCCACATCTTATATAGCTGATATTATGCAACTTTCAAAGCCTGAAGCTGAGAAAAGGCACTCTTAACTCGCTCCACCTCGTCCCATTCTCTCCTGAGATGGGATGTAGAGGCAATAACAACCAAAGTCAACAACACTCAAAGCTAAAGAGTTTGCATGGTATCTCCTTTAGCCATTTATTTTTATTGCTCCCAAATTATATTTAGAAATATTGAAGTAGTATATTACTCATTTTAACTAACCACCAAAATTAGCCCTAATAGTAGCAATTGGCAAATACAACTTCTTCTCTTCATTCAAAAATAGAGAAAAACCAAACTTTTCATAAAACTCTGCAACACCATCTTTTGCATCAACGATAACCATAGGAAACGCTACAATATCACTGGCATTCAAAACTCTTTTGAGTGCATCAATAAGTAACCAAGAGCCTATTTTCTTATGTTTATATTTTTTATCTACAGCTAATCTAGCAATGAGAGCAGAAGAGTAATTGTTAAAGTGCTTTTTTTGTAAGTTTGGTGGTAATTTAGAGAGTTCTATCGTTGTCATGGTTAGAGTGTAGTAGCCTACAATATCTGATGGATTTTCACTATTTTCTAAAATATAAGTTCGTGTATTATCTTTTAAAGAGTGTTGATTTGCCATTGAATGCAAATAATCATTAAGGGCATCCACTTCACAATCAAAAGCTTTTCGATTGTGTCTATTTTTATCAAGTTGAACCGTTTGCATCTCAAATCTTTATTTGACTATTTTCATACTGTTCAAAAGCCTCTTTTAGTTTAGGATATATTTGAGGTGGTCTATCAAGTGCTTCTAAAAATAGTTCGGAATCTTTGGGAGTTAAACGGATTGTACTATTTGCAATAGAAGTGTTAGCAATCGGTTTATCTACTATAATATTTTCGATAATGCCATCTTTTAGATTTTGGAGCATAGAGAGTAAAAAATCTATATGGTTGCTATGAACATTTAACTGTATTGTTTGCACTATTGACTCCTTTTGAGTTATTAAGATATTGTAGCATAAGTGTTATAAAGGTATTCATTTCAAATCAAAAAACTAATCCCTGTTTTAATCTAGGAGTTTCATATATTGTGAGAATAACTAATAAATGATTTTGTATTTGTGACCTGATGACCCCCTTTGTTCCACTCTTTTCATTAAAGCTACTTTCGAATATGATAACAATAAGGCACAATCGGACAAACCTCACACTTAGGACTCCGTGGCAAACATACCGTCTGACCAAAACTCACAATTGTAAAGTTTAATCTGTTCCAATACTCTTTTGGCACTTTCTCACAAAGCACCTTTGTCGTCTCTTTTTTTGTTTTGGTATCTATAAATCCAAGCATATTTGGGATGCGATGGACATGGGTATCTACGGCAATGGTGGGAATACTAAAAGCGTTATTTAACACAATATTAGCTGTTTTCTCTCCAACTCCTTTGATGCTTAGTAGCTCACTCTTGGTACTAGGTACGGTAGAGTCAAATCTATTTATTAGTGTTTGTGATACCTCTTGGAGTACTTTAGCTTTTTTGCGATACATCCCTGTGGGTTTGACTATCTGCTCTAACTCCTCTATAGAAATCTCTAGCATCTGTTGTGGCGTATTGGCGATAACAAAGAGTCTTTTGCAGACTTGTGCTGTATTTGCATCTTTGGTTCGCAAACTCAAAAGAGTAGCCATCAAAATAGTATATGGAGTTCTTTTGAAGCTATTTTTTAGGATATTGCTAGGGCTATTATCAGGAATATTTGCCTCTAAAATATCTAAAACCTCCAAAAACTCTTTTTGCTTCATTAGTAAAATCCTCCTATTTTTTTTGTGAATGGTTAAAGATATATACACTAAATAACACCAAAAAACTAATACTAAGCATGTGAAAAATTATTATTTTTTGCTACTATTGAGATAAAGATTGAAGAGGCTACTTTGGTCTCATCAGGGATAGGCATAGCCGTTACTGCTTCAAGAAATGGCTTGGCTTTGGAATGAGTTTGAGATAACTAAGATGTGGGAAGTCCCCACATCTTATATAGAAGAAAAGATTAATGTAAATCTCTCCATTGTGATTGTTTCCAAAGATAAGCTAAGATTGTAAATAATACAAAGAATATCAATACATAAGGTCCAAGTGCATCTCTAGCTGGTTTACTAGGGTCACCTGTCTCTTCGAGATACTCCATAACTTTCTCCATACCCTCTTTGCTAAGTCCTGTTCTAGGCATTGCAGTTCCAGCCAATTGAGATTGAGGATTTTCTATAAATGTATGTAAGAAATGCTCACTTCTCGCTCTAAAGATAATAGATAAATCTGGTGGAAGTTTACCAAGATAATCAGCCAAAGCACCTTGCTCTGTTGCTACTTTTTGTTCATATTTCATAGCATCAATATCTTTACCTGTTTTAATATTTGACTTAGTTTTTGGAATTTCTCCGAGTTGAGTCAACTTACCATAACGGTTAGCATGACATCTTCCACAAGCCTCTTTATATGCTTCTTTTGGTGTAACTTCACCAGCTTTTTTAGCCTTTAGATATGCTACTACATTGGCAATATCTTGTGGTGCTGATACCATAGAACTAATACTACCCATTGGGTGAGTTGAAGTATCTTTATATTTATGATCAACATTTGTAGCCATTGCTGGGTTTTTAATAAGAGCAATTAAGAAATTTTTATCATAAATTGCACCTGCATGGTCGAGGCTTGGAGGTGTAACACCACCCATATTAGCAGCTCCTTCCATATGACATCCAGCACACATTGCATAAGTTGCTTCACCAGCTTTGACATCACCTTTAAGTGCTGATATTTTTTTCACATCAGCCCAAAACGCTTTTTTTGCCTCTTTTTTATCTTTAGAAGCCTCTTCTATATCAGCTTTACCATCATATACTAAATTGTTACCCTCAACATGTTTATGCATTTGAGAGTGAGCAAATGGCTCAACACCCCAGTATAAAATAAGTGTAAAAGCTGCTACGATTCCAAGTATTTTTAATTCTTTATTCATTCTATCCTCCTTACAGCTTTTTTTCAAGTTTTGTTATAATTGGTAACGCTATCCATAGTACAAAGAATGTAATAGCAGCAATAAGTCCTACTGTACTCCAAATACCTTGTGGTGGTAATTTACCCATAAATGTTAATACAAGCATATCAATTAACATTGCCCAGAACCAAAATTTAAACAAACCTCTTCTATGTGCAGGTGCTACATTCGGACTTCTATCCATAAATGGAAGAGTAAAGAATATAACTTGTGCAGTAGCAAATGCAATCAATCCAATATTAGTTGAGAATGGTCGTAAAACTTCATAAGACCACAAGAAATACCACTCAGGATAAATATGTGTAGGAGTTTTTAATCCATTTGCTGGGTCGAAGTTTACAGGATCCATTGCAAATTCAAAATGGTAAAATACCAAATAGAAGAAGAATATAAAGTAAACACCCATGACAAATATATCTTTACTTAAAAATACTGGTGAGAATGGAATAACTTTTGATTTAGCTTTTTCACCATTTTTATAAAGCTCTGCAGCCTCTTCAAAATCAAAATCTTCACCATCTTGATTATTAACATGTGGTAATCTAAGTGTTCCAAAGTGAAATACAATTGCTCCGATAATAACTAAAGGTAAAAGGAGTACATGAAGCATAAAGAAACGGCTAAGGAATGCTTGTGCAGGAACATAATCCCCTCTAATCCACTCAACTAAACCATCAGCATGTAATGAACCACCAGAGAATAAGTTAGTAATAACCATACCAGCCCAATAACTCATTTGTCCCCAAGGTAACATATATCCAGAGAATGCTTCAGCAGAAAAAAGTACAAAAAGTAGCATACCTGAAATCCAAATAAGCTCTCGTCCTCTTTTATATGAACCATAATATATACCTGTAAACATATGGATATATATAATCAAGAATACCAATGATGCTCCAACACCATGAATATGTCTCCATAACCAACCATAACCAACTTCGGTCATAATAGTATAGTTAACACTATCAAATGCCAAATTTGTACTTGGATTATAATACATCAATAAGAATATACCTGAAATCAGAAGTATTCCAAATGTTGCTGCCAAAACCATACCCATTGCCCAAAGGAAATTGATATTTTTTGGAATCCAATATTCAGCAGATAATACTCTTTGGAGAGTATCAATTGCCAATCTCTCATTTAACCATTTGTGACCAAATGGTTTTGCATTTTCATCAAAATGTGCCATTCAACCCTCCTTATACTGGTAATGTTGTGCCATCAGCCAACATCTTTTTATATTCAGGTCCAGATTCTCCAAGAACCAATTTTGTACCCTTAATTGCAAATGGAGGAATATCCAATCCTCTTGGAGGTGGAGCTTTGGTTACCATTCCAGCATCATCATACATACCACCATGACAAGCACATAAAAAGCTCTTATCTGCTGGGTCATAACCAGGAATACAACCAAGGTGTGTACACAACCCTACACATACCATATAGTAATCATCCTCAATTTTAATCAATCTCTTTTTATCCTCATCTGTTGCTTTTGCCATCATATCTTTAGATTGCTTTAGAACAAATATAGGTTTACCTCTCCATTTTTCTGTTACCAGAACATTCTCTGGAGCATCTTTTAAATCAATGGTTGTAAAACCAGCTGCTTTAACGCTTGGAAGTGGATCCCAAGTCTTTTTCATAGCGTACAATGCACCGATACCACCTAAAGCAGTAAAACCACCTAAAGCCATACCCATGAAGTCTCTTCTATTACTCATACCTTTCCTTTATATTAATTTGCATTCCAATTATTACAGAAGAATGATTAATTTTAACTATGAAGTTAGCTTATTTATAAGGGTAGAGACAATTATTTCAGTTTTTTGACCTATTAAGTGACAATCTTCAATTTCATTTAACATAATCTGTTTATACTCTTTTCTGTTAAACACATTAACTGTTAATTTATGTAAATTATCCAAAAGAGTTTTTAGACAATTTTTTTGATTACTATCATCAATAAAAATTACTTTAGCCTTTTTAACTCTTCTGTATCTACTAATCTTTTGCTATAAAAAAGTTATCTTTCTTATCACTTTGCAGATTTAATTTTATAGGTATCATTTTGACTATCTGATTTTTCTTTAAGCTATCAATCTCTGGTGTGGTAACTATCATACCATCTGCTCTATTCATAGGTGAGACCATACCTGGTCTCTGATTGTCTATTGGTAAAAAAGAGTCTCCGTTCCACTCTCCTAATATTACCGTATATTTACCTGCTTTTATTTTATGATTATCTCTCATTTTAGTTGTAATAAGTGGATGATAAAAGCTATTGCTTCCTGAGAGTTTAAATATGATGGGTTTGACAAACATCTCAAAATTAACCATACCTGCGAGTGGATTACCTGGCAGATTGACTACAAAACAGCTATCCATTTTACCAAAAGTGGTGGGCTTTCCTGGTTTGATATTCACTTTGGAAAAGAGTATCTCCATTCCTAACTCTTTAAAAGCTTGTATAGTAAAATCTTTATCTCCTACACTCACTCCACCTGAAGTTAGAATAAGGTCAGCATCCATAGCCTCAATAATAGAAGCTTTTAGTTCATCTAGTGTATCTCCTGAACTAGATATATAACTTACATCACAACCTAATTCCAAAGCTCTAGCATAGAACATTGGAGCATTTGAGTTATATAGTTGATGAGACTCTATCTTTTCATAGTGTGCTTTTAGCTCTTCACCTGTACTAAATATAACTACTTTTGGTTTTCTATACACCTCTATATGTGTTATCCCTTGTGATGCTAATAGTGCTAGAGTATAACCTGTTACTTTGGTATTGGCTTTTAAAAATATTTTGCCACTCTTTATATCTTCACCTCTCCATCGTATCATGGCATTTGCTTTAATGCTAGAAGGCAAGATTATACTCTCTTTTGTCAGAAATTCAATATCTTCTATAGGTACAATCGCCTCACATCCTTTAGGAATGGGTGCTCCTGTCATAATTTTTATTGCTTCATTTTCTTTTAGCTCATTTTGTGGATAATCTCCTGCATATATAACCTCTTTGATATTAACAGCTCTATTTGCATCAGTTAACTTAACAGCATAACCATCCATTGCAGAGTTATCAAATCTTGGTAAATCAAAAAAGGCTTGATAAGATTTGGAAGTAATAGCTCCTATACTATCTTCTATAGGAACGATATGTCTGCCTTTTTTGGTTACCTCATTATAAATAATATCTAGTGCTTCATCTATTTTGACCATAAATTGACCCTTTTTTCAAATTTAAATGATTATATCAAATTAGGGTATAATTTTACTAAAAAAGGGTTTGAATGTTTGATGAGATGGTTTTATATCACTATATATTAGTTCTAATTTTATTAGGAGTATTGATAGTTGGGATAATTATCCCATTTTTAAGTAGTGATAATAACAAAGTTATAAAACGAATACGGATTTATATGTTTTTTTTTCATGGATTTATAACTACTGTAGCTTTTAGTGGATTAGTTACTTTTGTTTTTGGAAATATAGCATTTAGTTTAAAGATACTTATAATGTTATTATTTTATATTATAATAAGTTTATTAGAGAGTATGAAATATCTCAATATATTAAAAACTCCTTTAGATAATAATTATTGTAGAGCTATTTCTGTGAGATATGGAGTAATAAATATTTTGCTCATTTTGATATTAATTTTTTTCTATATAAAGTAATTGAGCAATAAATGAAAGAGCAAATAATTATATAATATAAAAGATTAGGGAGAAACCACAAATGCAATACCTTTATCACACAGAAGCTAAAGCTCCAACACTTCGATTAAGAGGTGATGAACATCGCTATATTTTTAAAGTTCGTCGTCATCGTAAGGGGGAGATTATAGCTTTGCGTAATTTGAAAGATGATAATATATACTATTATAGAATAATCTCTTTGGATAAAAAAGAGGCTTATTTAGTTTTGGAAAATAGTGAGAAACTAATAATAAAAGCTAAAAAAAAGCTTCATATTGGTTGGTGTATAATTGAGCCTAAAAATATAGAAAAAGTTTTACCAACACTTAATGAGATAGGTGTGACCTCTATATCTTTTATATACTGTACAAGGTCTCAAAAAAGCTTTAAACTCGATTTTAAACGCTTAGAAAAGATACTTCTAAACTCATCTCAACAGTGTGGAAGAAGTGATATAATGAAATTAGAAATAGTTGATAGTTTAGAGAATTTTTTAGATACTTATCCAAATGCTAAAGCTTTGAACTTCTCGGAGAATAGATTATCAAATATAGAAAATATAGATAGTATTGTTATTGGTTGTGAGGGTGGATTTACGAATAATGAGATTAAATTATTTAATAATAGTATTATTGGATTAGATACCTTGTTGATACTCAAAAGTGAAAGTGCCATTTGTGCTATGGCTTCTAAGATTTTAGTATAATACAAGTAAAAAATACTATAATTATGTAAATTAATATTTGCAGTTAATTTATAAAAAATATTGGAGTCTTTTATATGCATTTTTTAATCTCTATTCTTATTATATGGTTATTGGTAGGATGTGGAACAGTTCAAATTTCACAAGAAGATAATAGTTCGGCTAATTCTATACCAACAATGGTATTAGGAATAAGTAGTGAAGTAGAAAAAAATAGTACATATATAGAACCTATCACAACAGTAGAAGAGAGTGATATAAATATTAGTAATATAGTTCAACCTATTCCATCTACTATAATAGAGCCTACTCCTTTGCCAGAGATTACTCCTTCGCCAATGCCTACTCCTTCGCCAGAGATTACTCTTTTGCCAACACCTACTCCTTCGCCAACGCCTACTCCTTCACCAACACCTAC
>Ga0256913_10001896_pt1 | contig 10678 bp, 9 predicted proteins | sample Axial_MatmetaG_FD_185970 | JGI IMG/M metagenome (GOLD analysis project Ga0256913, IMG submission 185970) | Deep-sea worm associated microbial mat communities from Axial Seamount, Juan de Fuca Ridge, Pacific Ocean - Axial_Mat | ecosystem: Environmental > Aquatic > Marine > Oceanic > Microbial...
TGATGCTACAGATTTGTTCATACTTGGCGATTTATTCGATATGTGGTTCGATTATAAAAGGGTGGTGCCTAGAGGTTTCACTCGTCTTTTTGGGAAATTTGCCGAGCTTAGCGATAGTGGAATAAGGATACATTATTTCATTGGGAACCACGATATGTGGGTTTTCGATTATTTTGAAAAAGAACTTGGTTTTATTATTTATCGAGAGCCTAAAACTTTTGAGTTTAACGGTAAGAAAATGTTTATAGGGCATGGAGACGGTCTTGGAGACGGTGATTTTTCCTATAAGTTTATAAAAAGAATATTTGCAGGTAAATTAAATCAATGGCTCTTTGCTCGTCTTCATCCAAATTTTGGCCTTGGTTTGGCAAATTTACTCTCTAAGAAAAGTAGAGTTGCCAATGGTGAGTTTGAAGAAAATTCTGATAATATTGAAGATGAAATATTGGTTCAGTTTTGTAAATCTAAATTAAAGGAAAGCCATTTTGATTATTTTGTTTTTGGACATAGACATATTGCAATGGATTACGATTTAGGAAATAATTCAAAATATATTAATCTTGGGGAATGGGTAGTTAAACCTCATTTTGGATATTTTAATGGAGAATATTTAATACTGAAAAAAGCCCAGATTTAAGGAAAACCTAGGCTTGAACACTTAATTTATTAATGTGATATATTAATTCTTAGATTCGTAGCTTTTTAAAGCTTCTTCAATCTGTAAGTTCATATTTGGTTTCCCCTTAGTTATATAACTACTAACGCCTAATGATTTTGCATCGTCAATAATCTTCTGCTTCTCTTGGGAAGAAATCATAATTACTTCTGTAGAGGGGGAATATTTCTTAATCTTAAGTAAAACTTGAATTCCTGTTAAATCTCCCAAGTCATAATCTAAAAAGATTAAATCTGGTTTAACATTTAGCTCATCAATGAATTCAGCACCAGAGTTAATAGTGTATACTTGCGTAAAACCATGTTTTAGTAACTTACGTTTCATTAGTTCTGCGAAGAACTCATCATCATCAACAACATATATTATTGAGTTCATAGAAAAAAATTTAGGTATCTTTATATAGTAAATACTGTGCCTAAAATTTTATACATCACTATATCAGGTATATATAAATTATAATGTCATATATTTATTCCCATTTTAACACTATATTTCTTAATTTGGTAAAATTGTGTATATTTTGTACTTTTGTAGCATATAGTACAATGATGTTTTTTATTCTCCTTGCTCATGAATCTTTTTAAAATTTTTGTTGTTGAAGATGACCCAATTTATGCAAAAGTATTGGCTTATAATCTTTCCCAAAATCCAGAATATGATGTTGAAGTATTTAGCACAGGAAAGGACTGTATATCTAATTTATATAAAAAGCCTGATTTAGTATCTCTTGATTATAGTTTGCCAGACTTCTCCGGCCTTGAAATTCTTACTAGAATTAAAGAATTTGATAGTAGTATTCCTGTAATTATTATTTCTGGACAAAACGATATTAATACAGCCGTTAGTCTATTGAAAGAAGGAGCTTACGATTATATTGTTAAAGATGAAGAGACAAAGGCACGTTTGTGGAATACTGTAAAGAATGCTAAAGTTCAATCAAATCTTAAAAATGAGGTTGAAACTCTTCGTCAGGAGGTTGGTAAAAAATACGAAATAAGTAAAGGTATCATTGGTAAGAGTAAGGAGATGAAACGGGTTTTTAACATTATGGAGAAAGCCTTAAGAACTAATATTACAGTCTCTATCACTGGTGAAACAGGAACGGGTAAAGAAGTAGTTGCCAAAGCTATACATTATAATTCTGCAAGAAAACAAAAACCATTTATTGTGGTTAATGTTTCAGCAGTACCAGCAGAATTAATTGAGAGTGAGATGTTTGGTCACGAAAAAGGAGCTTTTACTGGTGCTGATAAACGTAGAATAGGAAAGTTTGAACAAGCAAATGAAGGAACTATATTTCTTGATGAAATAGGAGAGATGACTTTACCAATGCAGGCAAAACTTTTGCGTGTAATTCAAGAAAGAGAACTTACTAGGGTAGGTGGTACAGATATTATTAATATAAATACTCGAATAATAATAGCTACTCATAGAGATCTAATTAAAGAAGTTAAAAAAGGAAATTTCAGAGAGGATTTGTACTATCGACTACTTGGTTTGCCAATAGAGCTACCTCCATTGCGTGAAAGAGGAAATGATATTATTTATTTAGCTAAATACTTTATTGAAGAATTTTGTAAAGAGAATCAACTTGACCATTATGAATTATCTCAAAAAGCTAAAGAAAAGCTAATGAGTTATCCCTATCCCGGAAATGTTAGAGAGTTGAAAGCTATAATAGAGTTAGCTGCTGTGATGGCTGCAGATAGCGAGATTACTGACGATGATATCTCTTTTAGTAAACATAGTGAAATGGGTGATCTAATGTCATCGGAACTTACTTTAGAAGAGTATAATGCGAAGATTATTGCGAATTTCTTGAAGAAATATAATAATAATGTGACTGATGTTGCTAAAAAACTTAATATTGGCAAGTCTACTATTTACAGAATGAAGAAGGCAGGAGTTTTAGCTTAAAACTATATCCACAGTAATAATGGGGTTAAAACGCCTAATAACATAATACCTTTCATAGTATTACTCAAATTGTGGTAATCTTTAGTGCTTTTGGATTTATTTATTCTAGGTATTGCAATGATAATGACTATTATTAATACTATCGTAAGCCCAATTCTGAAAATGCTATTTCCTTCAAAATTTATTAGATAAGAAGCTATAGATCCTTCTAATAATATTAGAAGTACAATTATTAATCCTTTAAATGATTTCTCTGAAACTGTTGCAGACCATGTATTGCAGGAGGATGAAATATCTGCTTTAGCATCTTCTTTGTCCTTAATCAATTCTCTTACAAAGTTTGTTAAGAAAGCGAACATAAAAAAGAAGAATATACTTAAGTGCATCCAACGTATTTCATATGAAAACATCACACTCTTGCCAAGAATATCGTAAATAGTATATATCCATATTAGTATTGGTACAGAGGCAGTTATGAAAGCGATAATAATATTACCAATTATTTTTTTGCATTTTAAACTAATTGAATATCCATAAAGTAAGGCCATTATTAATAATTGGAAACTTGCCAAGCTGGGATTTTTAATTAAAAAAGCAGAATAAAACGCAAATATCATCCCTGCAATATTAAAACTATACATTAGAGCTTTAGCAGTGTTTAAGGATATTCCTCCATTTACTAAAGGTCTATTATTTGCATTAACTCTATCAATTTCAATATCTTCTATATCATTAATGATATAACCGGCAGCAGCAATAAAAATGCTAGAGAGAACTAATGAGAAAAATAATTCACTACTCATTCGGTAGTTTAAACCAGCTGAAAACAAGAAATAGTCGATTAAAGAATACTTAATTATTAATTCTGTAAGAAGAATGATAATTAGATTTCTCCAACGTATGAGGGTAAAAAATGACATTTTGCAGCACTTCTATTTAAAACTTGTTTCCTTTGTAAATAAATTAATCGAGTTTACCAATTATAAGCATCGTTATTCATCCATTTTTTATGAAGTTTGAGGGTTTGCTCAATAATATCCCTAGCACAACCTTCACCTCCTTTTTTATCTGAAATATAATCAGAAACTTCTTTAATTTCATTGGCAGCATCGGCAGGACAAACAGCTATTCCAGCTTGACGCATCACTTCATAATCAGGAATATCATCACCCATATATATAATATTCTCGTCTTGAATATTGTATTTTTCTTTTACTTCATTATAAACTTTGAGTTTATTTGCCACACCCAAATACACATCTTTTATATTTAATCCATAAAGGCGTTTATACATCCCTTCAGCCTTAGCTCCAGAAATAATAACAACTCTATAATCCTTTTTAACAGCCAATTGCATGGCATATCCGTCTTTTACATTTGTTCTTCGCAAATAATGTCCTTCCTCTGTCAATAGCACCATTCCATCTGATAGCACGCCGTCAAAATCAAAAATAAAAGTATTTATTGCTCCTAGTTTGGCTTTGTAATTCTTCATATATTTTTATTTTACATTATTTTCTTTGTGAATAATTTTACTAATTAGTTTATAGACCTCTACGAAGTCTTTATTGTCTTTTAAATCACTTATATGTTTATCCATTATAAGTTTATCTTCTCGCAGTGCCGGCCCAGTTTGCACCTCTTGTGGAGAATGGTGTATAACTTTATGAGCTGTTTCTTCAATTAAGGGACGAAGTAGATCGAAATCAATATTTGCTTCTTTAAGAATATTTTCACCAATAGCATACATCGCATTTGTAAAATTACATACAAATACTGCTGCTAAATGCAGTACACTTCTCTTTTGGGAGTCAATTTCACTAACATTATTAGATATACTATTGCCAAGTGCTAATAATCTATTTAAACTGTTTATATCATTTGCTTCTATGCAAATAGGAATACTGCTAAACTCAATATGGCGCTGATTACTAAATGTTTGTAACGGATAAAATACTCCATAGTTATTTCTAGTATTCAATACTGCCATATCAATGGAACCACTAGTATGGCAAACTAATATATTTTTTTCTATACTTGATAAATCTAGTTGAGAAAGTGCAGAATCACTAATAGAAATGATAATTAAATCAAGATTTCTTTGAAACTTATCAATTGATGATATACTTTCAGCACCTACTTTCTTAGCAAGTATTTGCGCATGTTTAGCGGTGGGTGAATATATCTGAGATATTAAGAATCCCTGTTTGTATAGAGCTGTAGCCATATTAGTAGCAACCTTACCGCTACCAATAAATCCAATCTTCTGTATCTTTTTGCTATTCTCCATGAGCAAGCGAAAATACAAAAACATTCTATCTAATGACAAAATGATATTATGTACAATCAATTTTATCAGTGTTAAATCCAATCCTATATTTTCCTATTTTTGCAGACTATGGCAAATAACGAAGACAAATTCAAAAAGATAATAGCCCACTCAAAAGAGTATGGCTTTATATTTCAATCTAGTGAGATATATGACGGATTAAGTGCAGTATATGATTATGCACAAAATGGTGTAGAATTAAAGAATAACATCAAAAGCTATTGGTGGAAATCAATGGTACAGATGAATGAAAATATTGTTGGTATCGACAGTGCAATTTTTATGCATCCAACTGTTTGGAAAGCCAGTGGTCATCTTGGTGCATTCAACGACCCAATGATAGATAATAAAGATAGTAAGAAACGTTATCGTGCTGATGTTTTGGTGGAGGATTTTATGGCTAAAATTGAAGCTAAAATAAATAAGGATGTTGCCAAAGCTAAAAAGAGATTTGGTGATTCTTTTGATGAGGCTGAATTTCGTGCTACCAACGGTCGTGTGAAAGAACGTCAAGCTAAAATTGATGAAATCAGCAAAAAGCTTTACGGAGCAATGGAAGCTGAAAAGCTTGATGATATTAAAACTCTTATAGAAGATTTAGGAATTACTTGCCCTGTTTCCGGTTCTAAAAACTGGACTGATGTGCGTCAGTTTAATCTTATGTTCAGCACTAAGATGGGTTCCGTAAGCGATGATGCTGATACTATTTATCTTCGTCCGGAAACAGCTCAAGGTATTTTTGTAAACTACCTTAATGTGCAGAAAACAGGTAGAATGAAGATTCCTTTTGGAATAGCACAAATAGGCAAAGCCTTTAGAAATGAGATTGTTGCTCGTCAGTTTATATTCCGTATGCGAGAATTTGAACAAATGGAAATGCAATTCTTTGTTCGCCCGGGAGAAGAACTTAAATGGTTTGAACATTGGAAAGCTAAACGTATTGCTTGGCATAAAGCTCTTGGTATTCCCGAAGAAAATTACCGTTTCCACGATCACGAGAAACTTGCTCACTATGCTAATGCAGCTTCTGATATCGAATTCAAATTTCCATTTGGGTTTAAAGAATTAGAGGGGATTCACTCTCGTACCGATTTCGATTTGTCGGCTCATCAAGAGCATTCAAGTAAGAAACTTCAGTATTTCGACCCGGAACTAAATAAAAGCTACGTTCCTTATGTAGTTGAAACTTCAATTGGACTTGATAGAATGTTCTTATCTATACTTTCTAATTCTTATAATGAGGAAAAACTAGAAGATGGAAGCTCAAGAGTTGTATTAAATATCCCACCGGTTTTGGCTCCAGTAAAAGCTACTGTTCTTCCTCTTACAAAGAAAGATGGATTACCAGAAAAAGCTCGTGAAATTATGAACCAGCTTAAGCAAGATTACATCTGCCAATATGATGAGAAAGATGCTATTGGTAAGCGTTACCGCCGCCAAGATGCAATTGGAACTCCATATTGTATTACCATTGACCATCAAACTTTGGAAGACAATACTGTTACTATTCGCGAACGTGATACTATGCAGCAGGAGAGAGTTGCTATTGCTGAATTAAATGATATTATTCGTGAGAAACTTAAGATTGAGTTTTAGATTAATAACACTAATCTATATTTGCAATTCTATATATTATGCTAAATATCCAACGCTATCCAAAGACTAACAATAAATCTCTAGTTGCGTGGAATTCAGCTGATGAATATTTGTTGTCATATTTTTTAAAACAAGATTATCAAACGCCAAATATATTGCTGCAAGGTGATAGATTTGGCTTTTTAGCTTGTAATCTTCATTCCTTTAAACCAACTTCAGTAATTACTTATAAGAGTCAAGAAAAAGCACTCCGTATAAATCTTGAGGATAATAATCTTACTACATCTGATATTAGTGTAATAAACCCATTAGATAGTATTTCGAAAGTAATTGATATTGCTTTAGTTAAGATTCCAAAATCACTAGATTTATTTAAGTTGTATTTGTATCAGATATCAAGAAGTACAAATAAAGACACAATAGTATTTGCTTCTTTTATGACAAAATATTTCAGTAAACAAATGTTGAAAATTGCAAGTGAATTTTATGAAGAAGTAGAACAAAGTTTAGCTTGGAAGAAATCGAGAATACTCATCTTAAAAAGACCGAAACCATATGGAGAACAATCATTAATTAGCTCCATTAAGTTAAGTGATGATTTTGAATTAAAACAATATTTTGGAGTGTTTTCTGCCAAAAACATTGATTATGCTACAAGCTTTTTATTGGAAAATGTTAGTTTGAATAAGTCAGACAGAAGAATTCTTGATTTAGCTTCAGGTAATGGAATAATTGCATATAGTATATTTCAGAGATATGCAAATAGTAATTGGGAAAAGCCAGAAATGCACCTTATTGATGATTCGTATTTAGCGGTGGAGTCATCTAAAATTAATATATCGAAAAGTGGTAGTTATCATCATTATAACGATAATATGGAGATGTTTGAAGATAAATACTTTGATTTAATCGTAACAAACCCACCATTTCACTTCGAATATGAAATAAATACAGAGATATCAGTGGGATTCTTCAAACAAGCACATAGATGTTTGAATACTGGTGGTAGATTCCAACTTGTTTTTAATAGGCACTTGAATTATAAGCCACTATTACGTAGAGTGTTTAAAAATGTAGAATTAATAGCCGAAAATTCAAAGTTTGTAGTACTTCAATGCCATAGTGATAATTAGTAATAGTAGTTTTTAGTATTCATAATGTTTATTTGATTTGCCAACTCTGTTAATGTATTAATATAATTTCTATATTTGTTTACTCATAAGCAATCTTAACAAGATATGTACGAACAACTAAGATCATTAGACCATATTAGGCTCAATTTTAACCCAGATGGGCTTTTACTATTGAATATTACTCTAGGTATTGTAATGTTTGGAGTAGCATTAGGAATTAATGTACGCGGATTTAGATCGATTTTCTATAAGCCTAAAGCATTGATAGTTGGTTACGCTTCTCAATTTTTTGTATTGCCATTTGTTACTTTTTTAATTACCTTAATTTTCAAGGATTATATTACTCAGGGAGTTGCTTTAGGGATGATATTGGTTGCTGCTTGTCCAGGTGGAAATATCTCTAATTTTATTTCTTCTCTTGCTAAAGGAAATGTAGAACTATCAGTTAGTATGACTGCTCTTGCAACTATTTCTGCAGTTGTTTTAACGCCTTTTAACTTCGCATTTTGGGGAGGCTTATATATGAGTGTTGCTCAGCATGCTTCAGGAGGAAACTTACTTCAACCTCTGGAAATAGATACTTTTCAAATGTTTATCTCAGTGTTTATTCTTTTGGGGATTCCTTTAATTCTTGGAATGCTGTTCTCTTGGAAATTTCCAAAGATGACTACTAAAATACTTAAGCCTATTCAAACAATATCAATCGTTATATTTATGCTATTTGTAATAATTGCATTTATAAAAAATTACGATTATTTTGTTGAGTATATAAAATGGATACTTCTCATTGTATTGATACATAATAGTGTAGCCCTGTTGAGCGGGTTTAGTTTTGCATCAATATTCAATGTTAAACGTCGTAATAGGCGTAGTATAACCATAGAAACTGGAATTCAGAATTCAGGTTTAGCTTTAGTTTTATTATTTAATGAGAAAATTTTTCCTCCTGAACTACCACTAGGAGGAATGATATTTATTGCTGCTTGGTGGGGGATATGGCATATGATTTCTGGCCTAGGAATTTCATTCTTTCTATCTAAAGTCCCTCTAAAAAAATTCTAAATGACTACTAGAATACTTATTGTGAGTGCCACAGAGTTAGAAATAGAACCGTTATTTCAACTTAAAATCAATAGAATTTCCCAAAATCATTTTGAGTTAGTGTATTCGGAGTCTTTAGTCGTTGATATACTAATAGCTGGGGTTGGAATTGCTGCTATGACTTATTCGTTGACAAGATTTCTGAGCAAGAATGAAATAACCTTTGCTGTTCTTGTTGGAATATCAGGATCATATGATGAAAACCTTAAACTTGGTGAAGTAGTTAATGTTATGAGTGAGAGATTTGCTGATTTAGGGGTAATAGGCTCTAACAGTTTTACCGATTTATTTGAGATGAAGCTAAGAAAGGAGAATATTTTTCCTTTTGAGAATGGAAGATTAAGAAATTACACCTTAATAAACAATGAGACTGTTAACTATTTGAAGATAGTTGAAGCGAATACCGTAAACACTATAAGGCACGAAGTACTTTCTTTCATTCAAAAAGACTCTGAAATAGAAAGCATGGAAGGAGCTGCTTTTTTTTATGTCTGTTTGCAAGAGAAAGTTCCTTTTATTCAAATTCGTGGCATATCAAACTATGTAGGAGAACAGAATAAGTCAAAATGGGATATTGACCTAGCAATTAGTAGTCTAAATGCTATTATTTTAGAATTTCTTTCTGAATTAAAATAAACTCTTTCTACAATTGTAGAAATGATATTACCCGTAAAATACAAGCCCTAATTTTTACTATTTTCGCCATCTAAAATTTAAAGCAATTTCCAATGGATTATAATTTTGTAGAAATAGAGAAAAAGTGGCAAGACTACTGGACAAATAAAGAAACTTATAAGGTTGATATTGATACTAATAAGCCTAAGTTTTATGTACTCGATATGTTCCCTTATCCTTCGGGAGCAGGCTTACACGTTGGTCATCCATTGGGATATATTGCTTCTGATATTTATTCTAGATATAAGCGTCATAAAGGTTTCAATGTATTGCACCCAATGGGATTTGATGCCTATGGTTTACCTGCTGAGCAATATGCTATTAAAACAGGACAACATCCTGCTATTACTACCGAAGAAAATATAAAAAGATATAAAGAACAGCTTGGAAAAATAGGTTTTTCTTACGATTGGAGTCGCGAAGTGCGTACTTCTGATCCCAAATATTATAAATGGACACAGTGGGTTTTTACCAAACTTTTCACACATTGGTATAATAATGCAAGCAAAAAAGCTGAACCAATTCATCTTTTAGAGCAGATTTTTGGTATTAATGGAAATCAGAAGATAGATGCTGCCTGTGGTGATGTTGCTTCATTTACCGGAGAAGAGTGGAAGGCAATGGAAAAAAAACAGCAACAAGAAATATTGATGCAATATCGTCTTGCATTTCAGAGTGAAACAGCTGTAAATTGGTGTCCTGAATTGGGAACTGTACTTGCAAATGATGAAGTAAAAGATGGACTTTCTGTTCGTGGTGGTCATCCTGTTGAAAAGAGAATAATGAAGCAGTGGAGCCTAAGAGTAACTGCCTATGCTCAGCGTTTGCTCGATGGTCTTGACAAAGTTGATTGGAGCGATTCTCTTAAAGAAATGCAACGCAACTGGATTGGTAAATCCGTTGGTGCTAAGGTTTTCTTTAAGTTGGAGAATAGCGAAGACTCATTGGAAGTATTCACAACAAGAGCCGATACTTTATATGGAGCAACATATATGGTTATTGCACCAGAGCACAATTGGGTGGAGAAATTGACTACAGATTCTCAAAAGCAAGAGGTAGAAGAATATGTAAAATGGGCCAAGAATCGTTCGGAACGTGAACGTATGACTGAAGTTAAAAAGGTAACAGGAGTATTTACAGGTTCTTATGCTATTCATCCATTTTCCGGTGAGAAAGTTCCAATTTGGATAGCAGATTATGTACTTATGGGTTATGGTACAGGTGCTATAATGGCTGTTCCTGCTCATGATA
>Ga0256913_10001897_pt1 | contig 10675 bp, 10 predicted proteins | sample Axial_MatmetaG_FD_185970 | JGI IMG/M metagenome (GOLD analysis project Ga0256913, IMG submission 185970) | Deep-sea worm associated microbial mat communities from Axial Seamount, Juan de Fuca Ridge, Pacific Ocean - Axial_Mat | ecosystem: Environmental > Aquatic > Marine > Oceanic > Microbial...
CGAAGGTCACATTGAGCGAAGTCGAAGGTCACATTGAGCGAAGTCGAAATGTGAATTGATAATACTACCCAGGTACACCTTTACAAAATAAAACACTTAATTTTAACCCGCCTTATGCGTTAGGAGTTTCACAAACTAATGGTTATTCTATGAATGGATATACAGAGCCGATTGTTAATCAGATGTCATTCTCTGAATCATAGTGCCAAACAAATTATTTAATGATTTTTCCAGTATAGAGTATTTTATTGCTCCCCGAGATTTGAATAAAGTACATTCCGGTTTTCAGATTTACAGTATTAATTTTAATAATTCCGTTTTCACCTGTTTTTTGTCTGTTCATAAAAACCGTTTTTCCGGTTATGTCGAATATTTTGATTAAAAGGGATTTAGCGGTTCGGTTATCATAGGCTATTGAAATCTCTTCGCAAAAAGGATTCGGGTAAATATTAAAACAGCTATTGTTATTACGATTTATAGTTTCCGTACCGACAGACATAATCCATTCCCATTCTTCAAAAAACTGTGTCATCCCGCCAAGGAAAGGGTCGGGAGGCCAATCATCGTAATTTACAATATATTCGCCGGATAAGGCATTTAAAAATATTATTTGGCAATCATGTGCCCAGTATGCAGGAGGTGCCAAATCAACAAAGAATGCCCAGTTTTCTTCATAGGGAGCAAGATAATATTCCATTGACCCGTCAAGCCAAAGGGTGTCATTTTGATACATCTTTTCATATTTTGAATAAAGATGATGAATTTCCAGTGAGTCGGCTCCTACGACTTCGCTGATAATTTTGTTAATTGCTTCCTGTCTTGTAAGTTGTGATTTGGCAGTGAATGCAACTAAAATTAAAGAAATAAAAAATACAAAGGTTCTCATAGCATATAACTTAAAGGTTTTTAAAGTTACAAAGGTAATAAATGCAGAAGTGTTTGTCAAGAATTTAATCCGAAAACTCCACCCTCACCAAATCTTTTGAATCCATCCCAAGCAGTCCGGCAGCATTTCCCTGGTTCATTGCTATTTCTAAGTATCCACCTGAGTTGAACAGTGCAACAATCTCACCTACAGGCACATCGGAATATGAGCGGCTAAGTTTGTTTATTTCGTAAGTGCGGAAGCCTATAGCAAATTTCCGTCCTTGTCCCACCTCTTTAAAAAGCGGTTCTCTGATATTTGTTATGATGTTTTCATAAGAATCAATGAAAATGACGTGACCTTTTATCAGGTTGTCGGTTACAACCGGTTCGAAAAGAATTTTTTCATTTATCGAATCTTTAACTGTCCCGAGTTCTTCAATACTTTTTCCCGAAGCAATGTGAGCGGCAGCCTTTGCAAAACGGTCGCGTGAAGAGAAAGTGAAAAATCCGGAATCCTGAATAATTTCCATTTCGATGATAATATCGGGTTTTTCATCCAAAATCATTGAGAAAATGCCGGTATCGGCACCAATGAAAAAATGTCCGCCGGTTTTAATTATTATATGAGGATACTTGTCGGATTCTTCGGTATTAACACCAATTATGTGGACTGTTCCTTCCGGGTAGTTACGGAAGCAGTTTTTAAGGACAAAAGCGGCATGTTCAATATTAAACGGCGGTATTGAATGTGAAATATCAACAATTGTAACATCAGGAATTCTGCTCAGGATAGCTCCTTTTACAGCTCCTATGTAATGGTCTTTTACTCCCCAGTCGCTCGTCAGTGTTATGATTGGCATAAATATTCCTTCATTTTGGGAATTTATTAATTATATTAAAAATTCCTTGTAAACACAAACTAAATTCAACTAAATTTGCAGTAACAAAATTAGTAATTATATTAAGTAGTTACATTTAAAATTTAATAATTGAATTAACTGTTTAATTAACAATGTATTTTTTTTGATACCTGAAGCATAAATGAGTGAGAGAATAATCAGCATAACATCATACAGTCCGCTTGAGATTTACGGTGTTAACGACCGCAATATCAATCTGATAAAATCATTTTTTCCTAAATTGAAAATAGTGGCACGCGGTGAAATGATTAAAGCAATAGGTAGCAACGATATCCTCGACGATTTTGAGGAGAAATTTGAACTGTTGCTTGTCAGTTATGATAAATTCGGGAAACTTGCCGAAAAAGATATAGAGCAGATAATGGGAAATGATGATAACGGTTCACCTAAGACCGTAAGGATACGCGAAAACGGTGTGCTTGTTCACGGACGCGAAGGGAAGCATATAAAAGCCCTGACGGTTAATCAACAGAAGATGGTGACAGGCAGCGAGAAGAACGATTTGATATTTGCAATTGGGCCTGCCGGAACCGGAAAGACCTATACTGCTGTTGCACTTGCTGTGAGGGCCTTGAAAAACAAGGAGGTGAGGAGGATAATTCTCACTCGTCCGGCAGTTGAAGCGGGTGAGAGTCTCGGCTTTTTGCCGGGAGACTTTCGCGATAAGCTTGACCCTTATCTGCAACCTTTATATGATGCTTTGCGCGATATGCTGCCAACGCAAAAACTGTTGAAATACCTTGAAGACGGCACAATAGAAATAGCACCGCTTGCTTTTATGCGGGGCCGGACGCTGGATCACGCCTTTGCAATTCTTGATGAGGCGCAGAATGCAACGGAAATGCAACTGAAAATGTTCGTTACAAGAATGGGGAAATCCTCTAAATTCATTGTCACGGGTGATGTTACGCAGATTGACCTGCCGAAAAAGCAGGCCTCCGGTCTGAAGCAGGCCGAACAACTTTTGAAAAGCATTAAGGGGATTGATTTTATCTATCTTGACGAAAAGGATGTTGTCAGACATAAACTGGTTACAAGAATTATTAATGCATACGGGAAAATTTAATAAATCTATTATCTTTGTAAAAAAAGTTAAATGTTACAACGAGTTAACATAAAAAATTATAGGAGTCTGAAAGATGTAACGGTTGATCTACAGCAGGTTAATTTGCTTATTGGTCCTAATAATTCGGGTAAAACCAATTTTTTAAAGGCTTTTGAGTTTTTATCTACATTTATAAACAGGCATTCTTTTTCATTAGATTATTTTTTAATGAGCTACTTCAGAATGAGCGTTACTAAGATAAAGAATCGAATGAACGAACCTATATCTTTTAGTTTTTCAATTAAACTTAGTGATGGGAAATATGGACTGTATATTTTAGAAATTAGTGGAGCTAATAAAAATAATGAACCGATTTACCGTGAATTTGCAGGGATTTCAAAAAAAAATATACAAATTGAGGAAATTGATAATGTAAGGCTGTTTTTGGATGATTTAGTAGATTTTGGAATAGTAGTAAATAATGCACATAGGTGGAAAATTTTACAAGATTTTGAAATACCTGTAACAGATGATAAGCGATTTGTTCTTGTTTTAAACCAAGATAAGGAGCTTGAAATGAGAAAAAAGAGTTGGCTTACAAATGATTTGATTGAATATGTGGATGAGGGATTTTTGTTCGATTTTGGTAATATTTTTAAAGATATAATCATTTATAAACCGGATACAAATCGAATTGCTGAACCCGGGAAGTTGGGGGTTGAGCAATTTATAAATGCAGATGCCTCAAATCTGGTATCTTTTCTTGATAATATACGTGATATTCATCCTGAAATATATGAAAGAATAAAATTTGACTTAAATGAATGTCTTGATGAGTTTTCAGATTTAAGGTTTATAAAGGTTGAAAGAGATGGTGTTTTATACAAGAAAATTGGATTAATTGATAAGCGAAAAAAAATATTTTGGGCCGAAGAATTGTCGGAAGGTACATTGTATTTTCTTGCCTTGCTTTCAATTATTCATCAACCCAATCCTCCGAAGCTTCTTTTGCTTGAAGAACCGGAAAAGGGTATTCATCCGAGACGAATACATGAAGTAATGGAGTATATTTTCAGGCTTGCCGATGAAAAGAAAATTCAAATTGTTTTAACTACACATAACACACAACTGGTTGATGAATTTGAGGACACTCCGCAGTCCGTTTTTGTATTTGAAATGATTAATGGGGCAACCGAGATTAAGAATTTGAATAAAGATATTATCGAACCGGCAAATAAAAAATCAGAGGAAACGGGATTGCCTTTTATCAGATATACCGAGTTGCTGGGTGAGAAATGGTTTCAGGGATTTATTGGAGGAGTACCGTAATGAAGCAGTTGAAGTACAGCCTTATATGCGAAGATGTTGCTCATAAAACATTCGTTGAAACGGTTTTGCCCCTATTTATCCGGCATACAAACGAGAGTTTTGATTTTATATTTGATGCGGATTTTTATTACAGGTTCAAAGCAAGGAATTCGAAGGATGTTCTTAAAAGGTATGCTGATGCCGCTATCGTTGCTTTTCGCGATTATGATATGGATTTACTACTGATAGGTGTGGATTATGACGACAGGGACAGGAGTGCATTTAATAAAGAATTGGATGGTTTATATGGAGCTGTTAATGAAGTGGTAAGGGATAAAAGCGTAATTTTTTTCCCTGTACAGGCCATTGAGCACTGGTTGCTTTTTATTAAATTCAGGATTGAGAATCCCGGATCAACAAAAAATATTTCCACGGATATTGAAAAAATAATCAGAAAAAAAGCCAAAGTTGATTTTTTTGGAGAAAGTCGTATGCCGAGGGATAAACAAAAGAAAATGATTGTTGAAATTGTCGGGCAAATTGATATCAAATGGTTAATTTCGCGTTCCGAAAGTTTTAAAAGGTTTTATAATGATTTTAAATGTTTTTTAACTCAAACATAAAAAGCAATGAACAACGTAATTATTGATACGAATTTTAGTTTCCCGAAACAGAAGAGTGTTTACAAGGGAAAAGTCCGTGAGGTTTATAACATTGACGACCGGTTGCTGGTTATGATAGCAACAGACCGCATTTCAGCTTTCGATGTGGTTTTGCCGAGGGGTATCCCTTATAAGGGACAGGTGCTTAATCAGATTGCTTCAAAGTTTCTGGATGCAACGGCAGATATTTGTCCCAACTGGAAAATAGAATCACCTGATCCGGTTGTTACGGTCGGGCATTACTGCGACCCTTTTCCTGTGGAAATGATAATTAGAGGCTATCTGACCGGAAGTTCCTGGCGTACTTATAAAAAAGGTGCAAGAGAGATTTGCGGAGTGCCGATTCCTGACGGAATGCGTGAGCATGAACGTTTTCCCGAACCTATCGTAACACCGACAACAAAAGCCGTTGAAGGGCACGATGAGGATATCTCAAAGGAGGAGATAATCAGGCAGGGACTTGTGTCGGAAGAAGATTATGCTTTGCTTGAGAAATATACAAGGGAGTTGTTTCAAAGAGGCACGGAAATAGCGGACGAAAAGGGATTGATACTGGTTGATACAAAATATGAGTTCGGGAAAAAAGACGGTAAGATTTACCTGATTGACGAAATCCATACTCCCGACTCATCACGATATTTCTACAAAGAAGGTTATGAGGAGCGTTTTGCAAAGGGTGAACCGCAAAAACAGCTTTCAAAAGAGTTTGTACGCGAATGGTTAATGGAAAACGGTTTTCAGGGAAAGGAAGGGCAACAGGTTCCCGAAATGACTGATGAGTTTGTAAACAGCGTTTCCGAACGTTATATCGAACTGTATGAGAAAATCACAGGCGAGAAATTTGTAAAAGCCGATTCAAAGGATTTTTTAGCAAGGGTGGAAAATAATGTTTTGGAGTTTTTAAAGGATAATTTATCACAATGACATAGAAGAACAAGATATTTATAAATTTTTTTTTAAAACAGGGTAACCTTTTTGTGAAAAACGGAATTAACTATAAAATGATCGGCTTAGTTTATATAGTACTAAAAAATACATATACTCGTATGCTGGGAAGAGAGGAAAAGAAATTGTCATAATTGATTTAGCTTCTGATTTGCAAAAAAATATCAGACCAACATTATGGGAAAGAGCCTCGTTCTATTTTACCACACCTCTATTAAATAAAAACCGGCAAATAAAAATTGCCGGTTTTTTTGTGGGACATAGTGGATTCGAACCACTGACCCCCGCCCTGTCAAGGCGGTGCTCTGAACCAACTGAGCTAATATCCCTTATTCAGGAGGCAAAAATAATAAATCAATTTTATTTTACAGCACTTTTGTTAATATTTTTATACTTTTGAAACCAAACTTATAAAACGATATCTATGAAAAGGTTCACATCTTCGTTATTAATGTTTTTTTTGCTTGCTAACCTGTTATCATCAGCGGTTTTAGCACAAACGGGGAAAAAGGAATTGACACTAAATGATATTTTTAGGTCTAGGAAATTCTATGCTTCCGGCGTTTACGGTATGCGTCCCTTGAATGACGGCGAGCATTTTTGTATGCTAAAAAAGGACAGTCTTAATATATATAGCTATAAGACTGGAGAATATGCAGGGTCTATTGTTACGGCAAATAAGTTAATTCCTGAAGGCGACACAACACCAATCGGAATGTACAGATATCAACTGAGCAATGATGAAAAGAAAATCCTTTTTGCAACAAAAACAGAAAGCATATATCGACGCTCCAGCATCTCAGATTATTATGTGTATGATTCTAATTCTGGTAAATTTACTAAGCTGTCCAACAATGGAAAGCAACGTTTGGCAACATTTTCGCCCGATGGCAGGAAAGTGGCTTTCGTAAGGGATAACAATCTTTTTATTAAAGACCTAGAATCGGATACCGAGAAACAGATAACATCAGACGGTTTGAAAAATAATATCATCAATGGTGCTACAGACTGGGTTTATGAAGAGGAGTTCAGCTTCTCAAAAGCTTTTTTCTGGTCACCCGACGGAAATAAAATTGCGTTTTACCGTTTCGACGAAAGCAATGTGAAAGAGTTTCAGTTTACTGAATGGGGAGATCTTTATCCTAAAGAGTATAAATATAAATATCCCAAAGCCGGTGAAGCCAATTCGGTTATAAAAATTCTGGTTTATGATGTGAATGATGAAAATACAAAGGAAATGGATATTGGTGAAGATACGGATATTTACATCCCACGTATTAAATGGACAAACGACCCTTCGTTGCTTGCTATTCAATGGATGAACCGCCTGCAAAATCATTTGAAAATATTATTGACCGAGGTTAACACAGGAACAAATAGTGTTATTTACGATGAGACGAACAAATATTATATTGATATTACCGATAATCTTACATTTTTTAAGGACAACAAACGGTTTATTTTTACGAATGAACAGGATGGGTTTAATCATATATATTTATATAGTATGAATGGTGAACTTATCAATCAGGTAACGAAAGGGCAATGGGATGTTACAGGTTTTAAAGGTGTAGACGAGAAGAAGGGGCTTGTATATTTCACTTCGGCGGAGACATCACCCTTAAACAGGGAACTTTACGTTATTAAACTGAACGGCAAAAGCAAAAAGAAACTTTCGGAAAGAGACGGTAGCAACAGAGCCGTGTTCAGTAATTCATACAAATATTACGTTAATTCATTCTCTTCAGCAACAACACCTCCGTATATAACAGTAAACGAAGCAAATGGGAAAGTCATTCGCGTTTTGAAAGATAATTCTGATTTGCTTGATACTCTTGCCGAGTACGACTTTAGCTTTAAGGAGTTTTTTAAATTTACGACATCGGAAGGAATTGAACTGAACGGCTGGATGATCAAGCCTCCTGATTTTGACCCCGAAAAGAAATATCCTGTATTAATGAATGTATATGGAGGTCCTGGATCTCAAACGGTATTGAATTCATGGAGGGCTAATATGTGGAATCAGATGTTGTCTCAAAAAGGAATTATTCTGGTTTCGGTTGATAATCGTGGTACAGGTGCCAGGGGAGAGAAGTTTAAGAAGATGACATACTTGCAACTTGGTAAATATGAGACAATTGATCAGATTGAAGCTGCCAAATATCTTGGGTCGCTTTCTTATGTTGATTCCACAAGAATAGGTATTTGGGGCTGGAGCTACGGAGGATATATGTCGTCGCTGTGTATAACAAAAGGTGCTGACTTTTTCAGTATGGCTATTGCTGTGGCTCCTGTAACGAACTGGAGATATTACGATAATATCTACACCGAAAGATTTATGAGAACACCACAGGAAAACCCTGACGGATATGATGATAATTCTCCTATAAATCACGTTAGCGAGTTGAAAGGAAAGTACTTGATTATTCATGGTACAGCTGACGATAATGTGCATTTGCAAAACACAATGGATATGGTGACAGCATTGGTAAATGCCAATAAACAGTTCGATATGCAGCTATATCCTAATAGCAATCACGGTATTTATACCGGCCCGAATACAACAATGCACCTTTATACAAGATTAACGGATTTTATAACAGAGAATCTTCTGAAAAAATAATTGATTTTTTATTGTAAATAATAAAAACTATTTTATACCTTTGCGCCCCCGTTATTAAAGGTAATTATTGAGATTTAAATAATAAAAAAACAGAAATATGATTATTATACCGGTTAAAGAAGGCGAAAATATTGACAGGGCACTAAAGAAATTCAAAAGAAAATTTGAAAAAACAGGTGTTATAAAGGAGATACGTGAAAGACAAAAATATACAAAGCCTTCCGTAAAAAACAGAGAGCAGAAATTAAAAGCTATTTATGTTCAGCAACTGAGACAAAAAGAGGAAGGTTAAGCCGTTTAACATAAATTAACAAGAAATACTAAAGAAACTTTAGTTCTTTAAAAATATTTTATTATTTTTGGGACTAAAGTTTTTTATTTGTATATGATAACAGTTGATTTTATAAACTATCTGAAGTTCGAGAAGCACTACTCTCCCCACACGATTACTGCTTATACTAAAGATCTGGCACAGTTTGATTCTTTTCTGAAGTCGGGATATGAAGTTTCAAATGCTAATGAAATCAGCTATAAAATGGTGAGAACATGGATAGTTAATTTATTTGAGCAGGACGTTTCTGCCAGATCGGTAAACAGAAAATTATCAACCCTCAAATCATACTTTAAATTCCTGACAAAAGAAGGCTTGATAAATAAAGACCCAATGCCTAAGGTGCAATCGCCAAAAACTTCAAAGAAGCTTCCCGTTTTCGTTGACCCTGATAGTATGAAAGCTCTTTTTTCTGAAGATGTTTTTAGTGATGATTATGAAGGAATACGCGACAGACTGATACTCGAAATGTTTTATATGACTGGGATAAGGCTTTCGGAATTAATAAACTTAAAAGATTCAGACATTGATATTTATCAGCAGAATATAAAGGTTTTGGGAAAGGGAAATAAGGAACGGATTATACCGATTTCCGCCGGGCTCATTGATTTAATAAAGAAATATATCGAAATAAGAAATAAAAATATTTATCTGCTTGAACAAAATGGTTATTTTTACGTAACAATTAAAGGAAAGAAAGTTTACGAAAAACTTGCATATCGCATAGTAAATTCGTATCTTGGCAAAGTTTCAACTTTACAGAAAAAAAGTCCGCATGTGCTAAGACATACATTTGCAACACATATGCTTAACAACGGAGCCGATCTCAATGCTATCAAAGAGATTCTCGGTCACTCAAATCTGGCTGCCACTCAGGTTTATACACATAATACTATTGAGAAATTAAAAAATATATATAAACAAGCCCATCCAAGGGCATAACAAATGAAAGGAGAATAAAATGAAAGTAAACATCAATTCAGTTCATTTCAAAACTGACAAGAGTTTGGATTTATTCATCAACGAGAAAGTAGGAAAGTTGTCATCTATTTATGATGGTTTAATTGGGAGTGATGTCACACTAAAAGTTATCAATTCCGACAAACCTGAGAACAAATTAGCCGAGGTCAGATTGATAATTAGGGGGTATGACCTATATGCAAAGAAGCAATGTAAGACTTTTGAAGAAGCAACAGATTCCGCCGTAGATGCACTGAGGAAGCAGCTTTCAAAGCATAAGGAGAAGCTCAAAAAACACTAAAAACAGACCTGAAAAATATTTTATATTTTTTCTTTGATTATTCAGAATATGTTTTATACTTTTGCAGTCCTTTTTTTAAGGACTGTTTTTTATATACTGAGACATCAGCCAATGTAGCTCAGTTGGCCAGAGCAGCTGATTTGTAATCAGCCGGTCGGGGGTTCGAATCCCTCCATTGGCTCGTTCTTTTAAATACTGAATTAAATAAAATAGGATGGGGAGATTCCAGAGCGGTCAAACGGGGCAGACTGTAAATCTGTTGGCTAAGCCTTCGGAGGTTCGAATCCTCCTCTCCCCACTATTTTTTGTTGCTGAAAAGTTTTTTTTGAGTTTATACATTATATTAAATATAGTAAAATTCAATAATTTCAATTTACAACATTTTGCTGATACCAGCGGGAGTAGCTCATTTGGTAGAGCGATAGCCTTCCAAGCTATAGGTGGCCGGTTCGAGCCCGGTCTCCCGCTCTGTTGCCATTGTAGCTCAGGGGTAGAGCACTTCCTTGGTAAGGAAGGGGTCACGAGTTCAATTCTCGTCAATGGCTCTGCGTATTTATCAACATTAAATCAATATTTGCAAACTTTTATAATAAATTTTTTGATATGGCTAAAGAAACATTTGATCGTTCAAAACCGCACGTTAATATCGGAACTATCGGTCACGTTGACCATGGTAAGACCACTTTAACCGCTGCTATTACTCTTAATCTTCA
>Ga0256913_10001898_pt1 | contig 10672 bp, 11 predicted proteins | sample Axial_MatmetaG_FD_185970 | JGI IMG/M metagenome (GOLD analysis project Ga0256913, IMG submission 185970) | Deep-sea worm associated microbial mat communities from Axial Seamount, Juan de Fuca Ridge, Pacific Ocean - Axial_Mat | ecosystem: Environmental > Aquatic > Marine > Oceanic > Microbial...
GAAGTTGAAGCCGTCGGTACAGCCAGTATTCGCGTAAGGCTGTACCGACAGCTTAGGTGGTTATTTCATATTGAGAGTTTTTTTATAGTCTTCTGCAGAGATCGTTACAAAGCTGAAGATTTCGGCATCACCATATTTATCGAAGGTATACAGAGAGCTGAAGATTCCTCCTTTGACTTCCACTCCCTGAATCCCTTTGATGAATTCTTCTCGAGTGGTTGCACCATTTTCAATAATTTTTCTGGCGACCTGTACAGCGTCATAGCCAAAGACAGCAGCTGTTGGCGCAATTTTTTCTCCTGTGTGTTTTTCATACTCGGTGTTTAAATACTGTGCTTGTGCAGTGCTTTGATCAATATCACCACTAATCACCAAGTTGACATTGCGAACATCACCGGCAAGTTCAAAAAATTTAGGGTCGGTCATCGCATCAACCGTAACAATAGGAACTTCCCAGCCCATTTCACGGGTTTGACGAACAATCAGTCCGCCTTCGTTGTAGGTAACAAACAGTACGAGGACATCCGGATTAGAACTCTTGGCACGGGTTAAAACAGACTTAAAATCAACATCCTGCCCAGCAGTGATAACATCCTGCGAAACAGTTTTCACACCGTACTTGCTTTCTACCTCGAGCAAACCTTCATATAGCTGTTGACCGTAGTCCTGATTTTCGGAAATGACAGCCGCAGTCTTTTTGCCCATCTCATTGCCGATACACTTGGCGATCGCATCAGCAATGGTTTTTGTGGTAAATGGCAGTCTGGCGATATTGTCAAATCCCTGAGCGGTAATCGAACTGGCATTGGCATAGGTGATAATGTCAGCAATGCGATAGCGATGAAATACCGGAGTTGCAGCCAGAGCAGAAGAGCTCATGGTCGGTCCCATTACGGCCAGGAAATCTCCCGCTGAAATTTTCTTGCCAACATTAGCCGCTTCACGTGCATCCCCTCGGTCGTCAAAAAAAGTGAGTTTGAGTTTGTAACCTTTCAGTGGCCCGGCTTGAATACCGCCCATAGCATTGATTTGCGCTATAGCGATTTCCTGGCCAACCTTGTCGCCAGCACCATAATTGCCGTATTTTCCGGTAACGGCATCAAACCCGGCCAGCTTAATGACCTTGGCTTTGTGATCAACACCATCGCCAGCAAAACTGATTGAGGTGAATAAAAATAAACAACAGGCCACTGTCGCACACATTCCCATAAACTTCCGCATCGCAGATCTCCCTTTGTTGCAAATAAATGAACGGAGCATAATCACCCCTTTGACTTCCCGGTAAACTTATTTTGCCGGGGAGTTTCATTGTTAAACCTTCCTACCAGAAAGTACTTTTAATCTGTTTTATCATCGGGACATTATACTGCTTCACCGAGGTAACACTTGATCACTTCAGTTGACTCCTGTAACTCCTCAGATAGGCCACTTATTGCAACAACTCCACACTCCAGCACATAGGCTCGAGTGGCAACCTGCAGGGTCTTGTGTACATTCTGCTCAACTAGCAATATGGATGTGCCAGAAGCATTCAATTCTTTAATGATATTATAAATTTCCTGAACCAGTATTGGAGCTAGACCCATTGCTGGTTCATCAAGTAAAAGTAGCGACGGACGGGACATTAAACCCCTTGCAATAGCCAGCATCTGCTGCTCTCCACCGCTGAGCGTTCCGGCTTTTTGGTTGCGCCGCTGACCCAAGATCGGAAAGATTTCAAAATAGCGATCGATATCTTTTTTTACCCCTTCTTTATCCTTGCGGGTAAAAGCGCCCATTTCCAGATTTGTCATAACTGTTGCCATCGGGAACACCCGCCGTCCTTCAGGAACATGAGCCATCCCAGCAATAACAACCTGATCTGGGCGAGCCCCGTTAAGTGGCTTTCCCATAAATGTGACGCTGCCACTGGTCGGTTTTAACATCCCTGATATAACTTTTAAAAAAGTACTCTTCCCCGCCCCATTCGCTCCGAGCAATGCAACAATTTCACCCTTTCCAATAGACAAAGAAACTCCATGGAGGGCTTTGATTCTTCCGTACTGAGCATGGATATCATCGACTACTAACATTACTCTACCTCCTGTTCGCCGAGATAAACCTTCTGTACCTCTAAATCATTCCGGATCTCAGCAGGAGTCCCTTCACGAAACTTGGCTCCTTCAGTCATCACAATGATTCGATCACTTACCGCCATCATAAAGCACATGTTGTGCTCAATAACGACAATCGTTTGCCCATCATCCCGCAGTTTTTTTACAAAATCAGCGAGAGTGTCCATTTCAGCTGAGTTCATTCCAGCGCATGGTTCATCCAGAATTAACAGCTCTGGATCAGAGGCCAGTGCCCGACAAATTTCCAGTGTCCGCTGTTCGCCATAGGATAAGTTTTTTGCCAGAGATTCTTTCTTCTCTTCAAGCCCAACATTCTTCAGCAAAGCAATGACTTTTGCATAAGCCTGTTGCTCAATTTTCTTTGATCTCAATGGGCGTAAAAAAATGTGATGAAACGGATTATCAATTCTACAGTGAGCGCCGATCAAAACATTTTCCAATACACTGATATTGGAAAAAACCCGCAAATTCTGAAAAGTTCGAGCAATCCCATGCTTAGCAATCTTGTAAGCAGGAAAACCGGTAATATCTTTTCCCTGAAAAAGCACCTGCCCACCAGTTGGCTTGTATATTCCAGTCAACGCATTGATAAAACTTGTCTTTCCTGCACCATTCGGCCCAATGATCCCGACAATTTCATTTTTATTAACAGTCATGCTGACTTGATTAACGGCAACTAAACCACCGAACTGCTTTGTCACGTCTCTTGTATCTAAAATTGGCACTTTCAGCCTCCCATTTTAACTTTTGAACGAAGAGGAACCAAATATTCCCTGCGGTCGAAGAAGTAATACCAGAATCATGATAAGACCGATTATTAACATTCTATATTCAGCAGTACTTCGGAAGACCTCAGTAGCAACCGTCATAACAATAACGCCAGCTAAAGGTGCAAGAAGATTCCTTCCCATCCCACCAACAATGACCATAATGATCATCAAGCAAGACTCCTCCAAGCGGAAGTTAGAGGGCGTCACTACCGTTTGATATACGGCTAAAAAACTCCCAGCCATTCCGGCGAAAAGACAGCCAATACTGAAAGCCATAATTTTGTATATGGGGGTGTTGATTCCCATCGTATCCGCAGCCAGCTCATCTTCCCGAATTGCTATAAAAGCCCGCCCATATCGGGTATCTGTAATTGCCTTGATGGTCAGGTAGGTAACGATGAGAATTCCAAGACCAAGATAATAGAAGTGTGCTTCTGTAACTATTGCTATACCAAAAATCTTCGGCATCGGGATTCGGACAATTCCCATAGCTCCACGGGTAAACTCAATCCAAGAGGTTGCCACCAGTCGAAAAATTTCGCCAAAAGCCAGGGTAATCAGGCAGAAATAATCACCTCTGACCTTTCGTGTTGGTATCGCGATCACGATACCAGCCACAAGGGCCAAGACAGCAGAAGCACAAAAAGCTGCCACAAAACCAAAATCATACCGAGTCATCAGTATCGCGGTTGTATAGGCTCCAATTCCGTAAAAAGCAGCATGTCCCAAAGACAGCAGACCGGTAAACCCAAGAATCAAGTTCAACCCCAGACAGAGAATCGAATAGACAACCATCACATTCAGAATACTAAGGATATAGATATCGGTAACAAACATTGGTACCAACAACAGGCAGGCAATTAATCCGCCCAGCAATAGCCATTTCCTTTTTTTAGAATCCATCATCATTTGGTGCACTTCTCCTTCAGAAACTAAAACTGCGCTTACCCCCACCCCATGAAAATAATAGGGTTAAACTTTCGCCTGATCGCTACTGCCAAGAATTCCAGTCGGTTTGACTAACAACATGATAATCAAAAGTGAATACATAAGCGGATCTCGATATGAACTGGAGATATAGACACCAATTAAATTTTCAGAAAGACCAAGGATCATTCCGCCCAGCAAGGCTCCCCCTAAACTGCCGATACCACCAATAACAGCTGCTGTAAAAGCTATGAGAGTTCCTCGAAAACCCATCCCTAATGAAACCGCATTATAGGCACTTGAATAGAGAACTCCGCCAATAACACCAAGCATCCCACCCATAAAGTAGACAGAGGAGACAACTCGATTAATAGGAATCCCCATTAAACTCGCAGCATCCATATCTTGAGAGACACAATCAATGGCTTTCCCATAGCGGCTATAGCGCATAAACAGAATGAGCACAGCAATACAAAGAACTGCCACAAACAGAGTGATTATGTGGGTAACTGAGATCTGTAGGCCGACCAAAGTGATAAATTTTGACTTAACAATCGAAGGGAAGGACATGACCTGGTTGCCCCAGTTCAATTCCGAAATGTTCTGGATAACGTAGGCCGCCCCTAATGCCGTAATCATTGAAATTAATCGGTGTTGAGCAGCCCGCAATCGCCGATAAACCAGCAACTCCACTAAAAATGCCAAACCACCACCAGCAATCGCGGCAATCAGGATTGCCAGCACGGGATGAAGATTGTACTTGGTTAATAGGGTTAAACAAATCAGCGTCCCAAAAATGTAAATATCACCGTGGGCAAAGTTCATCAATTTCAGAATTCCGTAGACCATACTGTAACCCACGGTCACTAGAGCATAGACAGCACCGACCATAATCCCAACCAATATTACTTCACCAAGCATCTAAATTTACCTCCTCAAGGAGCATTCTAATCTTATTCACTTCACGCAGAGTCCCCTGCTGGAATCATGCGGACAATGCCATTTTCAACAACCGATACTTCTAAAATTATATAAAAACAATGTTCTATATCCAAAATCTTTTGCTAATAAAGGGCTGGTTTAAAAACTGTCCCAGCCCTCTACAAACAAGTTTTAAATGTCGAATTTAATTCCTTGGGCCAGCGGTAGCGTTTTGCCATAATTTATTGTATTGGTTTGACGGCGCATATAGCCTTTCCAGGCATCAGAACCCGATTCACGACCACCACCGGTCTCCTTCTCGCCACCAAAAGCTCCACCGATCTCAGCACCGGAGGTACCAATATTGACATTGGCAATACCACAATCGGAACCAACAGCAGAAAGAAACTCTTCTGCTTCCAGCAGGTTTTGAGTGAAGATTGCGGAGGAAAGACCCTGAACAACATCGTTGTGGAGTGCTATGGCATTGTCAACATCACCTTGATATTTAATCAGGTAAAGAATCGGAGCAAAAGTTTCTTCCTGAACAATTTCGTAACTATTTTCAGCTTCAACAACGGCAGGGTTAACGTAGCAACCAGACTCGTACCCTTTTCCTTCAAGAACTTCACCACCCTGAACCACTTTGCCACCTTCCAGTACCACTTTTTCCAATGCCAAGGAAAAATCGATTACCGCCATTTTATCAATCAGAGGGCCAACGTGGTTATCTTCATCAAGGGGATCACCGATCTTCAGACCACGATAGGCCTTAACGATCGCTTCTTTAACTTTGTCATAAATGGATTCATGAATAATCAAACGGCGGGTCGAGGTACAGCGCTGTCCCGCTGTTCCTACGGCACCAAAAACCATCGCCGGAAGTGCCACTTTTAGATCAGCATGGGGCGTCAGGATAATAGCGTTATTCCCGCCGAGCTCAAGAATTGATTTACCAAACCGCCTGGAGATAATTTCTGCACCATGACGACCAACTTCAGTTGATCCGGTAATTGAGATCAAGGGAACCCGTTTATCATTCAGCAATTTCTCCCCGATAGAGGAACCACGACCGACGATCAGAGAGAATAACCCCTCAGGCAGATCGTTAGATTTGATGACTGCCGCGAGGATATTCTGGACGGCAATAGCGGTTAAAGGAACCTTGGATGATGGCTTCCACAGGTTGGTATTGCCACAAATGGTGGCGATCATGGCGTTCCAGGACCATACCGCAACAGGGAAGTTAAAAGCACTGATAGTTCCAACAATTCCAAGGGGATGATACTGGTCGTACATCCGGTGATTTTCTCGTTCGGAGACAGTAGTCACACCGTAAAGTTGGCGGGACTGGCCAACGGCGAGGTCACAGATATCGATCATCTCCTGAACTTCACCTTTACCTTCCTGGAGTGATTTCCCCATTTCGTAGGAAACCAGGGTTCCGAGGGCATCTTTATATTTGCGCAGTTCTAATCCAATCTGCCGGACAACTTCACCCCGTTTTGGGGCGGGAACTTTGCGCCACAGCTTAAAGGCTTCATCGGCTTGGGCAACCAGCTTGTCGTAGTCAGCTTCGGAGGCGAGATAAACACTGGCAATATGTTTGCCATCAACTGGAGAGACAATCTTCAGTTCTCCCTGATCGGTGGTGGTGTTCCACTCCAACCCTGTTGATGCGCCGAAGTTCTTCTCTTTGATGCCGAGCTCTTTTAAAAATTCCATGCTACGTACCCCTTTTATTTTTATTCATATACAAAATCACTAAAAATTAAAATCGACGCTGAGCAAAATGGTACAATCGCGCGCCAACCTCATAATAGAGTCCCCGCAAAATCCGACTAGAAATATCCTCTTGGGTCGTTATTGGCAGAGGGATACATTCAGCTGATTCAGTGCGGATATACTCTGCTAAGAGCTTACCAAACATGGTCCCGGGACCAATACCACGACCGTTGTAACTGGTCACAGTGATCATCCCTTTGTCGAAAACATGGAATCTAGGAATATTGTCGGTTGTCATCCGGATAATTCCATCCCAGGCGTGTTCCAGCTCAATCGGACCAATCTGCGGAAACACCTTGGCGACAGAACGTAACGTCCAGTTTTTATGCAAATTATAAGCACCACTTCTGGCTTGTCCGACACTGCCAACAATCAAGCGTCCGTCACGATCAAGTTTGTAGGAGGAGAGGATCAGGTTCGTATCCCAGGCAGGTTGTCCACCGGGAAGAATGGTTTCACGTACCGACTCAGGCAGCGGTGGAGTAGAGAACTGGAAATAATTGAATGGAACCATCGAATTTTTCTGGTTTTTGAAAGCGTGATCCGGATAACCTTGTGTCGCAACAATGACCCACTTTGCGGAGACCGCCCCCCCGGGGGTCTTTAACTGCCAGGTGTCACCATTCCGTTTAAATGAAGTCACCGGAGAGTTGACAAACAATTTTGCACCAGCGCCAGTTGCCGCATCAGCAAGACCATAGGCATAGGCCAACGGCTGAATTTGTCCGGCCCTCTTGTCTAACAAAGCACCATGAAATGCCTCACTACCGATCATAGGAGACGCTTTATCCCGGCTCAATAGTTCAACCGGAGCACCACGCCTTTGCCACTGTTCTTCGCGCTGTCGCAGAACTTTGTAACCGGCGGGAGAGTGTGCACAATGGAGCGTTCCCTCACGGTTATCATCACATTCGATTTTATATTTATCGATCATCTCAAAAACCAGAGCGGGAGAAGCCCCTAAAACATCCAGAACCTGCTCTCCATACTCTGCCCCCATTTTTTCAACGACTTCATCAGGCTTGAGCCAGAGCCCGGCATTAACCAACCCAACATTACGCCCAGAACCACCATAACCAATACTTTTAGCTTCCAACAACGTAACATCTGTTCCGGCTTCAGCTAAATGTAATGCTGCTGACAGCCCCGTATATCCACCCCCGATAACCGCAACATCCGTCTTATGTTCTCCCTTTATGGGAAACAATGTTGGGTGAGATGGAGCCGTTACTGTCCACACTCCATGGGTTTCGGTTGAGTTATTCATAGTGCTTCTCCCATAGTCATTAATTATTTAATTCTGTACACTGGGATATTTACAAGACCACTAACCTTCTACTGTTCTACCAGTGGTATACCTCAGATAGTTAAATCTTATATCAATGAAACAATCAGATGTCAAGAATATTTGTAACAGTGTTATATGAAGGGAAAGAAAAGAGATATTCACAAGCAGGTCAGAACCAAAGGGGTCAAGTCTGCTGTTGACTCATTGAGCGGACACCGCGCTGGGTGATATGGTGGGGATATTCAGGGATAACAAGTCGGGATATATGTGCTGTAGGTTGGTACTTTGCAACAGAAATAGTATTATGCTTCCGGAATATGCTTTGTTCCCCTTCTTTTGTTCAAGTGTCTTGACCGGGATTAAGCAGTATTTTTCACTGTGAATGTCCGTTAGGGAAGCAATTGATTGTAGTGTCCGCCGATTGCGAAAATATAAATGTAGTTGTCGTCGAACCTGTAAATCAGCCGGTCTTTTTGACTTAGTCTGCGTGACCAATAACCAGAAAGGTTATGGCGAAGAGTTTCTGGTTTTCCTGTGCCGGAGCAAGGATCACCTCGGAGAATTTCTTTCAAAATTGTACATAGTGTTTTATGTAAACGCTTGTCTTTTGTTCTGAGTTCTTCGTAGATAAGCCATGTGGTTCCTTCAAACACCAAGGATCTCATTCATTTCCCCTTCCGTTGGTGTATATCCAGAACGTTTCGCATGCGTTTGTGTTGATTCGGAAATTTGTTTCATAAGACTGGTATTTTGTAGAACATAAAGCGTTTCTTGTTCACGCTCCCAGTCTTCGGCACTAACAACGACAAAGTCTTCACCGCTTCGACGAGTTACTTTAAGTGGTAAGTGCTGACTGGCCACTTGTTCGACAAAGCTTTTTAAGTTATCGCGGAATCTGTTTACACTGATAGTATTCATGGGAACCCTCTCTATTACGTACGGCATTTCAGTACAAAATAGCAGATAATCCCTAACAATACAATGTCTTTAGGCTTGTCAACCGATCTTTAACAATTGAGAGCACCTTGTTCTCCACCACTCACTCCTTACACCTACCTCACCTTCTTCCGCCCTTTAGGTACCCGTTTGCGGCGGGTTCTTTTTTCGGGGAGCTCAACAACGGGTGAAAGTGCCGCCATTTCCTCTTTGGTCTTTGCTGCCGAGACACTGATACAACGATCAAGTAACCGGGTTCCATCAAGCATATTGATGGCGTCTTTGGTTTCGGCATCGCTGGACATGCAGACGAAGGCAACCCCCTTGAACTGACCGCTCTTCGGATCGGTGACCATATTGATAGAGCGAACCGTCCCGCACACCGAAAAGAGTTTACGGATCTCCTCTTCGGTAATTTCAAAGGAGAGCTCGCTGACAAAGATGTCTTTCATTTTTGATTTTGGTTTCATTCGGTTTCTACTTTCGTATCAAAAGCACCCGGTGCTTCATTGGGGCGTTCCAGAGAGATGGCTCCCAGATGTCCGGCTCTGAATTCACGTAACAATAATTCAGCAGCGCGATACAGATCGACGTCGCCCCCTTTGATCAGGCAGCCCCGGCGGCGACCGATCTCTTCGACAATCTGCAGTGGCGTTTCGGGCATTGCGGAAAACTTGTAACGCTTCAGCAACATCGCCGGGTAACGTTCTTTCAAATACCGGGCCGTAGTTAAACCGACCTCAACGGTATCGTAGGCATTATCGCCAATCGCCCCACTGGTCGCCAACCGACACGCACCGGCCATATCGTCAAGGACCGGCCACAGGAGCCCCGGGGTATCGGAAAGGAGAATCCCGTTGCGCAGATCAATCTGCTGGGGACAGGTCGTAATGGCCGGTTTATCGCCAACCCGCGCCATCTTTTTTCCTGCCATGGTGTTAATCAGGGTCGACTTGCCAACGTTGGGAATCCCAACCACCAGCACCCGCAGCGGCTTCCCCTTTTTGACCCGGTCCGGCAGCATTTTACGACACAGCTTCGGGATCAAGCCACCATCCCGGCGGTTTCTGGCATCAAGAGGGATCGCTTTAACTTCCTGCTGCTGTTCAAAAAAACTGACCCAGTTTTTGGTCACCGTCGGATCGGCAAGATCGTTTTTATTCAACACCTTGATACACGGCTTGTCACCGCGCAACCGTTCCAGCAGTGGATTGGCACTGCTGGCAGGCAGACGGGCATCGAGAACTTCGATCACCAGGTCAATTTTAGGCAATATTTCAATAATCTGTGCCCGGGCTTTTTTCATGTGACCCGGATACCAGTCAATAATCATCGTATTTCTCTTTCAAAAGGTGAATAAACACCAAAAAATCAGTGGCAAAAGTCTCAACGGAGAGGCAGGGAGATGGAGAGAAAAACCACCTCTTCTCTGCGCTCTCTCCTCCTCTGCACCTCTCCGTTAAAATCCTTGTCGTAAGAATTATCCCCGCATCTTCTGGATCATCACCAGATCGGCCAGCACCAGTGCTGTCATCGTCTCAACAATAGGAATCGCCCGCGGAACAACACACGGGTCATGGCGACCTTTCGCGGCTAATTCAACATCTTGACCGTCAAAATCGACAGTTTTTTGCACCTGACCGATGGTGGCCGGTGGCTTGAAAGCAACCCGGAAATAAACCGGCTCACCGTTGGAGATTCCCCCCTGAACACCGCCGCTGAAGTTGGTCGTCGTCCCGAGTCGATCACCTTTTTTGATGAACGGATCGTTGTGAACCGAGCCACGCATCCGTGCTCCGGCAAATCCGGAACCGATTTCAAACCCTTTGGTTGCCGGCAATGACAACATGGCATGAGCCAGCATCGCCTCAAGGCGATCAAAGACCGGCTCACCCAGCCCGGCAGGGAGATTGCGGCAGACACAGCTGACG